>TARA_B100001121_G_scaffold183923_1_pt1 | contig 16356 bp, 14 predicted proteins | sample TARA_B100001121 | Tara Oceans TARA_B100001121 (sample SAMEA2622817) | marine metagenome | biome: marine biome (ENVO:00000447); feature: surface water layer (ENVO:00002042); material: "saline water (ENVO:00002010), including plankton (ENVO:xxxxxxxx)" | depth 5 m
TCTTTGCCATCGATATCAACTCGGTTAGTCTTGCGGGGGCTACCCCACTAGCAAGTTGCCGACTAACCTCCCCTATTTGAAAGAGACTATTGTGAACACATCGTTAGATTCAGCAGTTCAATAAACCTCATGAATGATAATTTATCGGGCAAATTATGGGAGTTCATCACCTCACCTGCCGCGCAACGGCAAGTGGAATCGACAATCTTTCGGCAATCGCCAATGCAATAGCATGGTTGTGCGGTGATATAGATTTAGTGAATATTGATAAAACAACTTCCTATCACGGATCTGAAATAAACATAATAACGGTGAAAGTTGCAAAAAATAGTGACGTTAAGTCGGTGGTTGAAAAATTGAAACTGGGCAACCTGGCAAAACTCAAGGTCAATCTAAAACAAAGGATTGACGAGAATAACACATTGCACTTTCGTTTGTGCCTTAATTCGATCATAAATGAAAAGATAATTGTCGTTGATGCTGAAGAAAAGTCAGTTAAGTTTAGCATCAAAATTGAGGCATATCCTGGACAAAATCCGATGGATAATATATCATCGATTCTTGGACTACAATAACTATTGTCGCACTGAGATAAATTTAGGTAAATCACAAGTAATTAAGTATCCTGAGCGTCGGCATAGAGGTGAGGAGAGATTATGCCCCATGTAGTAACCTCCGCATGTGTCGACCACAAGTATCAAGACTGCGTTGCCGTATGTCCAGTAGATGCTTTCAGGGAAACACACACTTATCTCGTCATCGACCCAGATGAGTGCATAGACTGTGGCGCTTGTGCGCCAGAGTGTCCGGTAGATGCGATATTCTCCGACATGGACATTCCAGAAATTGAAGAAGAGTGGATTAACATTAACGCCAATGAGTCGATTAATGCTGATGTCGCTGAAGGCGATTCTCCAATTCTTGCAGAATAAACATGATGTGATACTATGAGTGATTTAGATTTTAATAAATTCCGTAACGGAAGCGAGTTGTTGAAAAGAGGATTTGCAAGAATGCAACAGGGTGGCGTCATCATGGATGTTGTCAACCCAGAGCAGGCTGCTGTGGCAGAGGACTCTGGAGCGGTCGCAGTAATGGCCCTAGAAAGAGTTCCCGCTGACATCCGCAAACAAGGCGGCGTCGCTAGAATGAGCCACCCAGATATGATACAAGGAATTCTTGACTGCACCTCGATTCCAGTAATGGCTAAATCGAGAATTGGCCATGAGGGTGAATCTAGAGTACTGGAATCTATGGGAGTAGACATGATTGACGAATCTGAGGTGTTAACACCAGCAGACCCATTTTTCCACATCAATAAGAAAGATTTTGAAATCCCGTTCGTTTGTGGTGCAACTGAGTTATCCGAAGCCGTGCGCAGGATTTTCGAAGGTGCTGCCATGATTAGAACCAAAGGCGAAGCTGGAACCGGTAACGTCGTTGCTGCAGTTACCCATGCAAGAATAATTGACCAAGAGATTAAACAATTGCAAAATTTAGATCAAGACAAATTAGCATTAGCCGCTGATTCAATTATCTCACGCTACAAAGTGTTAGCAAACAAGTCCTCATTGCCGGGAACCTATGACATGACTCCGTTTGGACCGATCGATGTCGACATGCACAGCGAAGTTGTACAAATTTTATCAGAGGTTAAAGAATACCAAAGATTGCCGGTAGTTACCTTCTCTGCAGGTGGCATTGCCACGCCCGCAGACGCATCATTAATGATGAGAATGGGTATGGATGGAGTATTTGTTGGATCAGGTATCTTCAAATCAGACGATCCAAAAACTATGGCTGAAGCAATCGTTCTTGCAACACATCATTACGACGATGGGGCAAAGGTTGCCGAGGCAATGGCTATGACAGAGGGAGACCCCATGAAAGGTGACGAGCTAGAAACACTAGAAGTTCGCCTCGACCAGCGTGGATGGTAATGCTTGTTATACTTCTTACTGATTTAGCACTCTTTTTACTTAAAATAATTCTCCCAAAAACTGCAGCTTAATTTCCATTGATGGTTTCATTAGATACCTTTTCTGAGTGTAGCTTTGTACCAACTTGGATAATTACGTTATCACCAATCACGCAATCTATCAATTCGCAATGGTCCTCAATCTTGACGTTCTCTCCAATGATTGTTCTAATTACTGAACAATTGTTTCCAACTTGTGTCCCATCCATTACAAAGGTATCAATAAGTTTTGAATCACGCCCAATAATAGAGTTGTTTGAAACTACCGTCCTACAAAGCTGCGAATGTGAGCTTGAATTACCCAAAACATAACTATCATCATCAAGATATCTACCACTAGGTAAGCCAAATGGCAATGTTTGAGAATTTCTTACTAAATGGTTTTGAGCTCTGATTAGCTCTTGAGGCGTTCCGACATCAAACCAAACCCCATTCAATTTAACTCCATACATCGGCATATCAAGTTCCAATAATTTGGGAAACAACTCTTTGCTAAAGTCAAACTTAGTACCCTCTGGGATGTAAGACAACACATCAGGTTCAATAATATACAAACCTGCATTAATGACATTACTAAACGCATCACTAAGTGCGGGTTTTTCTTGAAATTTCACAATATATCCTTCATTAATATGGCTATCAACATTGCCATTTTGCATTTTCGATAACCCAACTATGCCATATTGTGTTGGATCATCAACTTCCCATAGAGCCATAGTTACCTTTGCGTTAGATGATTTGTGTGCTGTAACCAAGGCTTCTAAATCTGAGGATAGTACTGAATCACCTGAGGCGACAATGAAGGTATCAGAGAGTTTTTCTTCAAGCAATTTTACGCTTCCTGCAGTACCCATGGGAGTACTTTCCTGATTTACCGAAAATAACACCTCGGAGTCCTGATTCCAAGCGTCAACAACTTGCTGCAACCCTTCCCCCATGTAACCAGTAGTAAGGATGACTTCATCTGTGCCAATATTTACTAATGCATCTTTTACATACTCAATTACTGGTTTTCCCAACAAGCTAACCAATGGTTTTGGCTTGTTTTCAGTCAGGGGCAGTAATCTAGTGCCTTTCCCACCAGCCATAATTATGCCAATCATGGGCACACCTTATCTACGCCTTGATGAATTCATGTCGACTCTACGCATGTTCTTTTTCTTGTCAGACTTCCTTGACCTACCCTTAGATACAAAATCTTCTTGGCTCAGCCCGCCGAAGGTAATGCTACCTGTTGAAAGTAAGGATTTAGTTAGTTTCTCTGCAACTCGCTCGGATTGAGCACCGGTTTGCATTTCTTCAGCAACTGCTGCGTTGTGATCAGTTAACCATGATTTCCTCTCCTCACGCACAGATTTTAATTCGTCACGGGCTTTATTGACATCCACCATCAATTCCTCAATCTTAGCGTGAACATCATTGGCCTTTTCCTTTAGCTCAACAAATTCAGTATGGAAACGGTCTCCTTCTGCTTTTAAGAAATCGCGGTGTGCGAATGCTTCATCGACTTCTGGTGTCTTGAGGTTCAATCTTTCCACGGCCTGTATCATCTCGTTGTGTGCAGCGTCTGCCTCAGATTTCAAGGTTTTAATTGCGGCATCAATATCTGACATATCGACTTCGACCATCTTGAATTTTGTAACCTCTGGTTCTAGTTCTTCTATTCTCTTTGAGAATTCCTTAATTTTTTTGACCATTTCTTTTTCTTTATTGATGCCAACAGAAGTTGTTTCAAATTTCTTCTCAAGTGAATCAACTTGCTGTTTTAAGTCTGCATACTCTGCTGTTGCAGAGCGCTTGCTGTTGTGATCTTTCCTTTTTCCCTTGATTTGTGAAATCAAATCTCGCATTTGGCTTTGAATAGTATTCCGCTTTTCTTTAAAGGATTTTATTTCGGCGCGCATTGCTCTAACTTCGGCTACCAACAACTCTATTTTCCCACGATGCTCTTTGTACTGAGACTGCACTGAATTTCTTTTTTCAGCAGAAACTTTGGCCTGAGCATTGAAATTATTTCTGGTTTCACGCATCTTGCGAACTTTTGTTTCCATCGCATGGAGTCTTTCACGTAAGTCTGCATCTGGCCTTTCATCACCGTCATTCAGTCTACCGCGCATGGTATGTCCTGTAGGTTCACCATTTCAAAATTATGCTTGGTGATAAATTTCTCAAACAATGATATATGTTAGCAAAGAGGCTGAAATCAAAGTGCCAATAATGCCAATCATATTGAATACCACAGACGACGCCGACCGTATGCGCTCTTTGAACACCGACCTTATCCTAACATTCATCTGTGAACCAACCAATAATTCGCCATTGACTTCCTCTAGCCTAACACTGACTGTCGCCTCACCAAACCTTTCTGGCAGCAAGGTTTGCCAAGCAACAGTTCCGTCGCGTAAAAGGGCGGACATGATTGCTAAAATATCCTCATTCCCTGATTGGGCAAGAGGAACGCCAGTATCCGGCCAAACTTTTTCCTCACCTGGTTGTAAAAGATATGTCATAGCGATATCGTGCGGTCTAAAATCAGGAGATTGAACTCTCAAGACCACCGTTCTAGGTTCATCCGATAAATTGTGCATGTAAGTGAAAAGATTGGCTTTTCCATGAACAACATTCTCCATATCAACTTCGAAGATAATATCATCATTGATCGACTTCCTTCCCGAAGCTAGGTCTTCTTCAATACGACCGATCATTCGGAAAAATGCAGGACACCTAAGTTCTAAATGGTCAATTATCAAAAGCCATTCTTCAATGGTAAAAACTTCGTGAGTTCTAACTAATTCAACCCCTGCTTTAGTAAACACCTCAGAGAATTCGGATTCGACCGAAGATAAATCTAGACCCTTTGAGTGCTTATACAGAGTCATCATCATCTTCTCTCTGGCAAATCTGGGGTCCACTCCACGCTTAACATGCGACTCTAATTCCCTAGTAAAAACCTCATATTCTGATTTGAGTAACGGATCTAGTTGTGATTTAACTAAATCGGAGAACACCATGTCAAGAGTAGAAGGATGTATCGGAGAATTGTAAGCGTTCAGTAATCCAGTTCTTTCAGCCATGTTAAAGCTGGATGATCTCGTTGAAACATGTTGTCCCACAGATAGGACAGTTAACGAAAATGAAAGTGCTAAACAGTATTTGCCCATATCTGTTTGAATTCCATAGAATGCAATAGCAGAAAGTGAAAATATTGCTAGCAAAGCGCAGACTAATGAGAAAAAGTGTTTTGTTACTGAGCGCTTAATTGAATCTTCTAATGGTTCATAACCATGAAGAGATTTTATAGAAAGATGCTTTGATTGGGCAGATTTTACTTGCTCTTCAAATGTTTTTATAGTCAGGTTGACTCTATGACGATGCAATGCTAGTGCTAATATGTATCCAAGTAAAATTACGAAAACTAGGGCAACAAGAATTGTTGAAAAACTCTGTCCAATAGTAGGTTCGATAAAATCAACCCACCAACTAGGCGAGGAACTAGAATATGCCCAAGCGCCAAAATAAGCCAGTATAGCGAAACCTGGCAAGAATAGTAACAGCCTAATTCCAAACGATATTAATTGTCTGTCGAAAGCATATAGAAATGATTCATTATTCCACTTACTCAACTGTTTCATAGATTTTGAACTCAAATTTTTAACAGTAGCAGAGAATTTCACTTTTTCAGAACTTTCTTTTTCTTGCAAGACATCTGACGTGACCTCATTTTCAAGGTTTTTGACCGGTTCCCCACCACTTGGCTTTTCTGGCTTGTCAACTCTAGATTTCTCAGCCTTGTCATTGTCTGCCATATCATTTCCAGTAAGACAATACTCTAAAGTGTTAAGTTCTAAAATCACTCTTTAGGTGATATTAGTATCAGTTCTGCCAATGTCGGAGAAATTAGTATCTTTTTGCCGTTGATTTCGAATTCCTCTTCACTTAATCGGCTAATTTCACAATCAATTTGAATATCTTGCTGGTTTAGATTCCCTATGATTTTTTGATTTGCACTGATTAATCTCACGGTTGAAACAAGACCTTTTTCTAAATCAGTGAGAGGAATCAACACCTTGCCCTCACCAAGGATTTTATCTTCGACATCTTGGGACATGCTAGGTATTTTCACGCCATGGATATCAACGGTAGGGTTGTTAAAATATACTGTTAGTGCTGCTTCTAAATTATCGTCAATTGCGTGCTCTAGCCGACATGCGGTCACGTGCTGATTACCATCAAATGGCAAGTGTTCAAGCAACATTTCTGCTAGGCGATAACGACGTTTCATTTTCCTACCGTGGACCAGGCCTTTCTCTGTTAACATCGAACCTTTGTATGGGATATACTCAAGATAGCCTTTAGCCGCAAGTCTCTGGACCATTTCAGTCGTAGATGCAGGAGTTACCCGCAATGCCTCAGCAAGGTCACCGGTCCGAACTTTTGCCTCAGGATTTTTCTCGTAGAATTCGTATAAAGTTTTGAAATACATTTCCTCAAATTCTTTGATTGGATCAGACATAAGACTACCCCGATAATCAATCCAATAATTCGTTTTTTAAATAATTGTATACTTTACAGTTAGGATGAACTAAAGACATTTTTACATGCTGGACATCTTACAGAACCTTCGTAGGATTCTGGAATACGTAAACTTTGAGAACATTCTGGACAAGAAATTTCTATCTTCCCGTCATTCTTTACCGGGACCTCTTTATCAGGTATTTCGCTTTCAGTTTCTTCATCTTGTACTTCAGTGCCTGCACCGACTTCAAAACTATTCGAGCAATCAGGGCACTTAACCGAACCTTGATAATTCTCTGGAACTCTTAGTTGTCTTGAGCAAACTGGACAACTAATTTCTATTTTTACGTCTGACAGCTGTGTTGTCTCGGGTTTAGATGATTGTTTTTTTGGCTTGTTTCTTGGTTGCTTGTTAGAATCCCCTTTAATTCTTACAGCGAGGATTATCAAGGCAGAAATTGCGAGGCCACCTAAAATTCCAGACCATGGAATTGAAATTTCTTCTTTCGATTCTTGCACAGTAATTGAAGACAGGAAATTTTGCTCAACGATTTTTGATTCACCATCATAATCCCACTTTGCGGTCAATTTAACCTCATCTGTTTCGGGCCACGCAAAACTGAGTGTTATTGTCTGGGATGATCCGGCACTTAATGTTGGAGTAATAGTTTCGGCTAGCATAGTCCCGTCTTCTTTATTGTAAATGATTAAAATTCCAGCAGATCCATCGATATTGCCTTGATTTTGAATCGAAACAGATACACTAGCTGATTCACCAGCTGTTGGCCTGTTCGGGTTTGATTGCGAATTAAATACCATATTATATTCTGGCCTTTCTTGCGGTATCGATTTGGTAAATGATGTAAATGATGAAGCTGCGGTCCAATTTATTTCTTGAACCCTAATAATAACATAATCTCCATCCACAAAGCCGAAATTTATCGAACCTATTGTCTGACCCTCGTTTATTAGCATGTCAACATCATAGACGAAGATATCCTGTAAACCACCACCATAACCTAATTTGACATTTATTTCACGGTCTATTCCACTACTCAAATTCAAGGACCAGTGTGCAGTTAATCCGTCCTCAGTTGTCCAAGAGATATCATAGAGCGATAGTTCAAGGCTCTGTCGAACTGAGATTGGTAATGAAATTGTACCATTTATTCCATCCTCGACCTCTCCATCTGTAGTATATAGTGACCAATTGAATTGCTCATTCCCAGAATTCAGTAATGGAACAGTAATCGTTACTTCTCCTGCTTGATCAGGTTGAAGCGCGACTAAATTTCCTTGGTAATTTTCTGAGGATGATTCCATTCTCAAAGTCACGTTGCCTTGTTTTGTTCCTGTGTTACGAACTAATAGTGAAAAGGTTGCATCATCTCCTACATGCCAAGGGCCATCGGTCGCTGATGGACTGAAACTACCGGCGTATTCGAATAACGCTGATTCAACATCGAAAAGTATGGATATATTGTTCAATGAATTTTCATCTATTCTTTGACCAGTAAAGTAACAAACAAGTTCGCCTGGTTTAATTGTTACAGAAAAATTGGCTGTTTCTGAGGTCGAACTAGAAATATCTACAGTTGAGTTATAGACTAACTCATCATTCAACATACAGTTTTGTGCACCCGTAAAGTCTACTGTTCCATTGTTGTAATTTGTCAAATAAATTTCCAGAGATTCACCCGAGATCAACTCATTGTCGTAATAATTTATCCAAGTTGATAATAGCGGAAGTGGAGGAGGATTTACTGGTTTTGTGAAATTTTGGTAATTATCGATGATATAATCATCAATCAAACCGCCGAGGCTAATTGAAACCGAGAATAATCCCTCAAAAACTTGAATTGTTGAATTAAAGACAACTATCTGTGTATTCATACCCATGATAACCAATGTAGGTGATGTTTGCACATCAATACTAATCCCATTATCGATCACTAAAGTTATATTACCTGTCCAATTATAATCTCCGTCATTTATTATGGGAATTTGGAATTGAACATAATCGCCGTCGCTCAATGAATTATTGCCAGTAATAGCACCTGTTGAATCCACTGATTCAGCCAGTATAGAAGAACTGGCAGCAATTGAAACATTCAACGGTTTTAATCGATGAATTGTTCTTTGAAAACTCAATAATTCATTACTTGATTCTACGCCTAAATCACCAGACAAAACTACCGATATGGTAGTGTAGCCATAACTTAGTGTTGAGAAATTATAGATTATTGATTCAACACCTCCTTCTTCTAAAGAATAATTAATCGAGGAGTTAGACAAAAGAGTACCATCGATTGCTGATGTTTCAAAATGTATTTGCCCAACAAAATTTTGTCCTGATCCCTGATTGGTTGCTGTTAAGTTAAATTCTAGATTATAGTAAGAGTTGTCTGTAGTTTCAAAATTTTCTAGGTTTATTGAATTCCCATCAATGGTAACCCCTGACTGTGTTGCTGCAACTTGAGGGGTAGGAATGATGAAAAAAAAAGCAACCATGATAGTCAGAACAGCAACTCTGACGCAGTTACTCTCACCCGCCATAGTTGGCTCAATTAGTTGAGGTTCTTGACCTTCGCGCAAAATCAAACATCTGCGCCATGTTTTTCAACATTGAATTTCACCCACTGCACATGACCCCCGAGGACTTATTGCGTGTTGAGCCTGAAGTCCTTGCAAAACTAATACTTCATAAAAGAGAGAGGATTTCCCACACCCTGCCAAAAATGCTCGAGTCGGTAGGTACAGAAAAGCAGACTGCGGAGCAACTCGCTCGTCGGTCACGGGATAAAAAAGCAGATATTGAACCAAAATTCAACAACCTGATCAAAGAGCGTAATGAGCTAACAAATTCAATTCCTCAAGAATTTAACTTAGGAGTTATGAATGCTACTGAGTTAAATGATTTCAACCAATTGTTGTCCCGGATTCAATCAGAAAAAACAACTCCGGACGAATTTTTACAATATCTCAAGAAATTATCTAACATTTGTTCTCAACACGGATTTGAACTCGAAACATTGAGCAATTATAATTCTTCAATCAAGGCAAATCAGGCGCTCTCAGAATTATCTAACGATTACAAAGTGGCCATGAGTAATTGGAATGAAAATGAATCTCACAGACGTAAGTTAGAATCAAAATTTACCAAATTGTCGGCAAATTTGAAAAATTCTGACGTGGCTATAGCATATTGGCAAGAAAAACTGAATTCCAATTTTGATGAACTACTGATTGATGCAAAACGAGTTGCCGATGGTGGCCCATCTAGCAGACAATTATCCCGAAACAAGAAACGAAGTAACAATCAAAGGAGGAGTTAATTTGTTGACTAATTTCGAGAACCAGAATATCGATATGAAGTATCTGAACAATTACTCATATGTCAAGGACGTAATCAACCAAGATTATCGGTTTAACAATGTAGTCGAAGATGACGAATACGTTGGAAATCTCGAACGACAAATCCAGAAATTCGTCGAGACCCAAACCATAACTAAGCCTTTGACAAATAGAAGGAATGGTATTATCAAACATCTAAGAAAAATCCTGACAAACAAATTCCAGACAGCTAAATTGTCATCCTTTGGTTCGTTTGAATCAGGATTAAGCCTCTCATTCGGGGACATTGACTTATGCCTTGAATTTGATGGTGGGGCGCCAAAAAATGTACTAAAAAAGATTGCTCGCATGCTAGATGAAGATGGAATGAACGATGTTAAAATAATCACTAATGCTAAAGTTCCAATTGTGAAATGTATCGATGGTAAATCAAAGATAGCAATCGACATATCGGTAAATAACAATCTATCAGTGTACAATACAGAATTGCTCAGACGGTACAATAAACTAGATGCTCGAGTTAAACCATTTATCTTAGCGATAAAGTATTGGGCGAGGAGTCGGGGTATTTGTGAACCAACATCGGGTACATTTTCTTCGTATGCTTGGACATTGATAGCTATCAATGCACTACAAACGATGGAAAACCCGGTGATTCCTAACTTAACCCCAAAAGACGGCCGCCAGGCAGTAACAATAGAAGGGAAGAAATTCGACATATCGATGTTGGATGTAGAAAATATCAATTTCATCTCTAAAAATGCAGATACTACCGCAGAATTAATCATTAAATTCTTTTCTTACCTTGCACTCAAGTGGCCATGGAATGACTCCGTTATTTCTGTAGGCAGTGGCAGGTTGTTATCAAGGAAACAGAAAAACTGGGAACACCAAAAGCCGTATATCAACACCGTGATTCAAGAAAAAAAACCAGTTCGTGTTGGTAAACATCCGCTACCAGTAGAGGATCCATTTGATCAATTACATGACTTGAGCGTAGTATTGGATGCAGAGGGCGTTTTCGAGATAAGAGATGAGGTGCTAAGAGCTCATGCGTTAATTCACGAATCAAATGATTGGGCCACAATTTGTCAAATAAAATACCCAGAACTATCTTATGGCACACCTCAATTGGATTTGTTTGAAGATTTAAGAAGTAAAAATGAATCTGAAATTAAAGAAGAATTGCAAGAGCTTTTTTCACATCTAAATCGAGTAGAAAAAAGTGTATCTGTACGAGAAAGCGAAAGAAATGATGCAATTAGAATGTCAAAAGCCCTAAGAAAAAATGCTGAATTAGCTAGAGAACAGGCATCACTGTCATCTGAATTAAAACCAAGAAGGGCCAAAATTCATGAACTACAGAGTAAACGAGACCTAAGCAACAATCATTACATTCCAGTTCATTTTATTGAAGAGGAATTACAGCGGGTCTATTATGTTCTGAGTCAAGAAGCTGAAACCGGCATAGAATTGTCTTTTGAAAAGGAGAAGTATTTGTTTTCTTGGTTTTTTGAGTTACAAAGTATGCATAAGCATGCAAAATTAACTAGAAAATACCACCGTGAATTCCTTAAATTAGTTAACCAACAGGAGCAATCCATTGAGCACATCAGTAGCATCCGTGAAGGAATTATCAACGTCTCCAACCTTGGAACATTTACTCAATTTGATGACTTAGCAAGGCGTTTACTTGCAGAGTTGAATCCGCTAAAAAAAGAGCGAAGAAGGCTCCGAAGAGAAATCGGTCGGTTGGAGGCATGGCTAAGAAAGCTTAACTTCACTGAGAAAAATCGCACGTCAAGCAAGAAACGGTTCAACAAAAGCAGGAAATCCCACAGTGCGATAACTGAAGTCAAAAATAAAGTGATATCCGGTGATTCTTTTTCATTACAGGACCTAGATATATTACTGAAAAATGGTGGCATTAATTCGGTCGATAAGCAAACCGCTAATACACACAAAACCAACACCAAATCGAGGAAAAATAAACCATCGCTTCAACCGCACAGAGGTAAAAGAGGGAAATCCGCAAAAAATAGTCAATAAAGTGATTGTGTTATGAAATTAAAATGGATTTTAGGCCCTAGGCCTGAGAATATGTCACAACATTGGCAAGCGAAAGTAACCGAACTCTTCAAACAAGAAACCGGAGAAACTTACACCGAGACAACCTTCAGAATGCTCGGAATTCCGGAATGGTATGGAAATAAACTTCTGATAGATACTGCCATTTATCCATCACCAGATTCATTATTTGGTGTAATGTGGTCCAAACCATTACTTGACGATCGAATTCGGATTGTCGCACTCGTAATTGATAAGCAAGCACAGAACAACAATTACGGCACTGATATAATCTCGGAATTAATCAATACATCAAAAAAAACTGGGAAAAATCACATTCAGTTAGAAGTGCGGAAATCAAATCACAGAGCGCAGAATTTTTACTCGCGACACGGGCTGAAAATAGAAAGAACCATTCAAAATTATTACTCCAATGAGGATGGTTTTGTGATGTGTGGTAAACTGTGACTGTGATTACAATTATACACCTCACCGATATGACAATCCATGGAGGAGTTTGTCGTTTCTGATTTGAGTGACTCTGAGTACATATTTAGTGCTGCAATATTAGATGATCAAGGTTTCATAAAAACATCAAACCCTGAAGATTCCAAGACGAAGGAACGATTGGCAAAATTTGCTGAAGTACTATATGCATCAGATGATTTTGAAAAAACCACAATTATTACTGAACACCGTATTTTAGTAATTCACAGATTGGTTAGAAATTTTACGTTAGTAGTCGAGTGTTCAACAGATTCAAATTTAGGCATGATACGTGACGAGGTTACCGACGCAGTGACCCGCTTAGACACTTACTTTAATTCGACATCGAGGTAATTAACGTATATATGCTGTCAATCGTCAATATCAAGCATTAAATGGGGGATATAGGTCCCAAGGACAGTGTAAGGTGGGAATCTTGCACACAAGGTGAGTATTGTAATGAGTGAAATTAATCAAATTCTTGAACAAAAAAAGAATATGGTAAATGAAAAAGCAACAAAATTTCGTGAAACAAGAGATGAATGGAACAAGAAATCCAAAACACATTCCACCGCAAGAAACGAATTAAATGCTGAAGTTAAGGAATTGATTGTCCAAGTAAGAGAGCAACGTGAAATTAGAGAACAAATGAACGAAATTGTCCGTGAAAAGAAAACGGTCAGACAAGAAGCAAATTCTGCAGTAAAAGAGATTAAATCCCGAATAGAGTCCAGTAGAGGCCCAGTTGAGCAAGATAACTCCCGAGGCAGGCGAGGGCAAAGACCCGTTACATCTCACCAACTCAGGCGAGAACTTGAAAGACTTGAAAGAGAATTTGAGCAAGGCAGACATACTGGTAAGAACGAAAAGAAAGTTATGAAAAGAATGAAAGAAATCAGTTCAAAACTAAAGCAAATGACGACAATCGATGAAGGTAATGAAGACATGAAGGGCCTAAGAATTGAATTGAAGTCCGCTCTTGAAAAGCAAGAGGAAGCCCATGAAGAAGTGCAAAATGCAGCAAACGCTGCACAAGAGGCACATGAACTGATGCTACAGTGGAACAAAGAAGTTGACAAACAAAGAGACAAGGCTGAATCTTGTCATAGAGAATTACGTAAGTCAAAGAAAGAAGCAGATAAGGCTCATCACTTATACATAGTTTCGTTACGTTGTTTGCACTCTATTCAAGACATGATTTCAGCAATGTCTGGAAGTGAAGAAACCACTGGAAAATCCGAAGCAAGAGTCGAAGTTCAGGATTTGATGACTAAACTAATGTCTGGTGACACATTGTCTACTGAAGAACTAATGCAGCTGCAGAAATTTGATTGAAACATGATACATAGTAGAGTCGCATTAAAGATAGGTGTTCAGTATGATAGGCAAGGACGATATTGCGTTGATTGTTGAGGAGTATGACCGTTTAAAATTACGAATTGGAATGACGGCATCTCATTCTGCACTTGACATTTGTGATGGGGCAATAGAAGAAGGGTTTCCAACTGTAGCCTATTGCAAAGAGGGGCGTCACAAAACTTATGCAAATTATTTCAAGACACACCGAACCGGCTCTGGTAGAGTAAAACGTGGAATGGTTGACAAAACAATCATCATGCCTTCATTTAATGATGTAATGCAAGAGAGTATGCAAGTCGAAATGCGAAAAAGAAATGTTGTCTACATCCCTAACCGATCATTTACTTCATATTCAACAATTGATGATGTAGAAAATAACTTCCATGTTCCCTTATTTGGCTCAAGAAACATGCTAAGGATGGAAGAAAGAACTGAAGAACAAGATTATTACTGGATTCTAGAGAAAGCAGGATTGCCGTTTCCTGAAGCCATTCATAACCCTGAGGAAATCGACTGCTTAGTAATTGTAAAGCTTCATCATGCACAGAAAAAACTAGAACGGGGATTCTTCACCTGTGCATCTTATCAAGAGTATACCGAAAAATCCCAAGAACTCTTGAAAACGGGGATTATTGACCAAACATCATTAGACGGTGCTCGAATTGAAAAGTACGTTATTGGACCTGTTTTCAACCTAAATTTCTTTTACAGCCCATTATCAGACGAAGGAGAAAAATTGGAACTGCTTGGTGTTGATTGGCGCTTTGAATCGTCACTAGATGGGCATGTTAGGTTACCCGCTCCTCAACAAATGACAATGCCATTACATCAACAAATTCCTGAAATGACAGTGGTTGGACATAACACGGCAACAATTAGAGAATCGCTATTAGAGAAGGCGTTTGAACTCGGCGAGAAATTTATCAAAGCAAGCAAAGAGTATTATGATCCGGGGATAATTGGTCCATTTTGTCTACAAACCTGTATTGACAAAGATATGAACTATTACATCTATGATGTTGCTCCAAGGCTAGGAGGTGGCACAAATGTACATGTCAACGTTGGACATCCATATGGAAATGCAACCTGGAGAAAACCAATGTCAAGTGGCAGGCGAATTGCGATGGAATTGCGCATGGCTGCTGAACAAGATCGCTTATTAGAAGTATTAACTTGATTATTCTTCAAACATTATGTGATAATTATCCCATGAAATTAGGGAAATATTGCTGGGTGTATGCCACCGCATGCTCGTGTGGGTAACCTTGATTCAAGAGATTCTGATAGTATTCTCTTGCAGGGTCTGCTGCAGTAACTGGTTGTTGCACATAGGCCTGTGTGGGTTGATAGTTCTGGCTTTGTTGAGGCACAGCATATGTTTTAGCCATCTGTTGGTTAATACCGATTACATTATTTTGCCTGTTATTACCTCTGCTGCGGATGAATAGTAGGGTTGCGATAATAATCAATACTAGAATTCCTCCTCCTGTCACGGCTACTGTTCCAAACGAGGCACCATCGGAATTAGGTGGTGGACCCCATCTTGTTGGGTCATCTGGATAACCGTCTGCACCGTCCGAATAACCCCAATTGTTGTCTTTATTTGAGTGACCATCACCATCACTATCGAAACATCCAAACCTATCGACTGTTGAATTACCGATTACGCTTGAGCAGGCATCAGCACCCATTGAAGTATTCCAATTTGCTGTTGGATCAGAATATCCATCCGAGTCAAAATCTGAACATCCCAACCGATCAATTGTTGAATCTCCTGCCACATCTATGCAAGCATCTGATATTGGAGTCCCCGGGTTGTCACCATAACCATCACCATCTGAGTCTGCCCATTGTAGGGGATTCTGTGGATAGACATCACCGCCACTGTATTTTGTCCAAAACTCATCAATGTTCGAGTAACCATCGCCATCACTGTCGACACACCCCTTCCTGTCCTGATTTGACGTCCCAGCAATAAGTGGACAGTAATCGCCATTAAATCCTTCCAAATTGTCCCCAAATCCATCACCATCAGAGTCAAGCCATTGGCTTGATTCTTGAGCGAAGGCATCTATGTCATCATACCAACCATCTCCATCAATATCTGGGCAACCATATATGCCTTGTTGATTTGATGTGCCTGGTTGGAACGGACAAGCATCCTGCTCATTTTGCTTTATTGTTTCAATATATTCGCCTGGCCAAGTTACAGGGCGATCAAACCAAGTAGAATTACCCCAATTATCTCCTAATCCATCACCATCAAAATCAGACCACTGAAGTGGATTTTGTGGGAACGCATCGGCGCCATCATTTTGATCCCAAGCACCATCGGGATTAGAATAACCATCTTCATCAAAATCAAAACATCCTTGACGGTCAAAAATTGAGTCACCTGCGATATCAATACAATCGTCTGCATTGATGCCATCTGGATTATCACCAAATCCATCATTATCTAAGTCAGACCATTGACTTGGTTCGAAATCAAACGCATCATCGACATTTGCCCATCCGTCACCATCACTATCCAAGCAACCAATTTTACCATTGGCTGTTGAATTACCAGATTGTAATGGACATGTATCTGTGCTATC
>TARA_B100001121_G_scaffold23940_1_pt1 | contig 16229 bp, 17 predicted proteins | sample TARA_B100001121 | Tara Oceans TARA_B100001121 (sample SAMEA2622817) | marine metagenome | biome: marine biome (ENVO:00000447); feature: surface water layer (ENVO:00002042); material: "saline water (ENVO:00002010), including plankton (ENVO:xxxxxxxx)" | depth 5 m
CCTTTGAGGCGGCCTATGAATCACGCGGCTCGTTCACTACGTGAACGCCGATTCGCTTTGAGGAAATTACCATGTCCCTCTGGAAAGGCCATCGATTCATGGGACGACAATGGTGGGACAATGCCCCCACACATGGCCTTCTCGTTCTAGTCGCAGCCATCTGGGGCCTTGGATGGGTTGCAGGGCGAGTTGTTGCACTGGAAATTGAGCCTGCTACAGCGGCTTGGTTACGTTATTCCATTGCATGTATCTGTCTTTTTATGTACTTGTTCTATAGAAATGGGAGTAGAGAAAATACTGATTTGGCGACACGAATGCAATTGCCGGTGCGTGGAGATCTTCGTCGATTGTTACTGATTGCTTTTTTTTCGACCCTACTGTATCAATTGTTCTTCATGACCGGTATGGCGCGAACGGCAGCCGGTGATGCAAGCCTGATTGTCACTCTGAATCCCGTATTTACGGCCATTCTTGCAGTACCCATGCTGGGTCGCCGTATGACTCTGCGCCTCGCAGGAGGGCTTGCAATCGGAGCAACAGGAGTGGCAATCGTGACCGGTTGGTCTCCAAATGTAGACATTCCCACTGCAACACGCATTGTTGGAGACATCCTGATTATGTTTGCAGCTGCTTCATGGGCCACCTCAACCAACCTTGTGAAAGGTCTATTAGAGCAACAACAGAACCCTTCTCATCGAACACAGAATCCTCTTTCCATTATCGTTTGGTCCTCTTTCTTTGGTTGGCTTATGCTATCTCCATTCGTTGGTTGGGAACTGTGGTATTCGGGATGGACCACTCCCACAATCGAGATTTGGTTGTGGATTGTATTCCTGGCGGTTTTTTCAACGGTCATCTCCTACGTCTGGTTCGCTCAAGGAATCGATCGAATCGGCCCAACCGCTTCATCCACGTACGTATTCTTGGTTCCCGTTTTCGGTATTATTTCAGGATGGGCCATCCTTGGCGAACGGTTGGGGTGGAGTCTCGCGATAGGGTTTGTTCTCATCCTCATCGGTGTTCGTATGGCACAAATTGAATCCATTGAAAAATGAAATCTATAGGACGTCATGCTTACGGAGTAAAGCATACCCACCAAATCCGAAAAAGGCGACAAAGGACATGACCAAAATCAGGTCAGCCAACAGTGACAAACTTCGAAGAAGAGAGCGCTGAGCCATCGGATCAATGGTCACACGAGTATCTCCCTCTTCGCTGAACATCACGACATTGTCCCCGGCCATTGAGGCTGAGTGCAAATCACTGGGTGTTCCATCAGGCAGCTTAACCAGAGTTGGATTTTGATCACCAATCTCTAAGTTATAGAGTCCATTTTCACTCTTGAACCAAAGCATGTTCTGAGTGTCCATTGTGATTGTGCTAACTTCTATAGAACCGGCGATACGGTGCATATTTCGCCCCACTGTGCTGTCCGATGTGATTCCATAAATTGAATCTCCACCTCCGACAATAGCAATCAAACAATTCTGAATGCATCCTTCAAAGTGACCGTCCACCGGGATGATGGTGTGAAGCGGTGCCCCTGCACCCCTGTGAAGCATGGTCAAGATTGGAGGTCCAGTCGTATTTCGTTCCGCCTCAATTAGCACTTCAGAAGAGAGGCCCAAGACCGGGTTACTCGTTTGATCATGACCGATGATAAGTGCGCCACCCGATACGGATTCGATTTCATCAAGGCTGATGTCATTGATTGGGTAGGTCGCGCCTTCGCTGACATTCAACCCACTCCACGAATACACAGTACGTGATGTGGCCATTTCGGCAATCAACCACCCACTGGCCAGTTGCCCATCGAGCGAGACGATGTCTGGAGCAGGACTTTGCCAATTTAGCGAGCGTGGAGCAATATCATTGTCCCCTGGAATCATGACGCCGAACCAACCATCTTCACCCCCCACAAGCCACAGGCTGCTTGAACCCCCAATTGCGGTAGCATTACAGTTGCATTGAATCTCACTCCAAGTTCCACCTTCATCTCTGAGCATCAGTGCCAACTCTTCTCCACTGTCTACCAAGGCTAGCGCATGATGTCCGTCTTCATCCCAGATCACATCGACAACCGGGCCTTCTAGGCCTGTTTCCATCGTCGAGACGCCGGGTAAAACCTGTGCCTGATTGACCCACCCGGCCCCAAGTAGAATGAAAATCGCGAGAGCACCCATCGCAACCCAAGGCCTCTCTCTTGGAGAGTCGACGAATGAAAACAGGCGCTCAACGACGTTTGTCACGGCACCTCTGTGACCTAGAGAGTTGAAGAACATGTCCTCTATCCAGTGTGATTTGCCACCGTAGGTGGCTGGATGGATTCATATACGGGTTGTCGGTGGCCGTGCCCCGAGGGAGTCAATTATGGCACGTAAACCCGCAAAGATGTATCGCCGACTAAAGGGTCAAGCCTACACTCGACGAAAGTACACCGGTGGTGTGCCAAACAATCGTATCATGCGATTCCACATGGGAAATCGAAAAGCCGCTGAAGCGGATGAATTTCCTGTCATCCTAAACATGACTGTAGACGAAAGCTGCCAAGTACGCCATACCGCACTTGAGGCAGCACGTGTGATTTCCAATGCGACCATTCGAGCTGCTGCAGGCCAAGATGGTTATGCACTCCGAGTTCACGTCTACCCGCACCACATCCTTCGTGAAAACAAGCAAGCGACCGGGGCCGGTGCAGATCGTGTATCCCAAGGAATGCGCTGTGCATTCGGCAAGAACGTTGGAACTGCTGCTCGCTGCAAGCGTGGTACGACCGTCATTTCAATCTCAACATTACCCAAGAACTTCATGGCTGCCAAAGATGCACTTCGTAAGGCCAGCATGAAAATCCCCAGTCCCTGTACAACCAAGGTTGTCAAAGGACACGAACATCTCAAGGGACTCGTCTGATTTCTCTTAGGTGGTGTAGGCAACTACACCTAGTTTCACCTAGGTAATCGGCTTTTTTTAGAAACCCGCCAAATTAGCGTTTTTTGCGGCATGTAAGTAGAACCTTTCATAAGTAGTTTGAGCGGCTTACCTTAATAATCGCATGGGATGCGAGAAGGAAAAGGTGAATGAAAATGGAACTAAATGTAAAGAAAATGATGACCGAGATGGGCGGTGCTTTTGCTGTCACTTGGCTTATTTTTGGTGTTACACTGAAGGCTGACGGCCTTCCTGGTGACAGCACTGGAATGGGTCTTGCTGGTATTATGGGCGTTGTCGGTTTGACTGTGATCTGGATGGCGTTCAAGGGCGCAGACATCCTACCACAGGTTACATGGATGAAGCAGATGTCGAGCACAGACAACTTGTCCGACACAGATGCTTGGATGAACACAGGCATCACACTGGCAATGCAAATTGTCGGTGGTATTGTGGCTTACGTCCTGCTTAGCCAGATGCACGACAGCATCTTTGGCTATGCAGATGCGGCAGCCCTACACTCGGCTATGGGAACTGACTTCTGGGGCACAACTGCTTGGGAATTCAATATGGGCGCAACTCTTGGTTTGATTGCTGCTGGTGCAGTACTAGGTCAAGTCATGGCTGTTGACAGTCGCTGGGCAATGCCTGTTGCAATCGTCTTGATGACAAGCATCGTTAACTTCGAGTCTGCAACTCAGATGGCTTCAGTTCTCATGAACGAAGCTGGTGACACCGTAAACGTGGCACTACCATGGTTGTTGGATGGTGTGTTCCTTGGTGCTGGTACCCTATTGGGTAACATCATCAACGAGAACATCCCTGGCGAAGAAGAGTAAGTAAAACCACTCTGAAAAGCAAACACAAGATAACACACATGTCCCTCAAGGGCGCTTTGGCGCCCTTGGGGGGCTTTTTTTTTGGTCTGCAAATTGTTCAAAACCGAGGGACGTTTCGCCCAATCATGGTAGAGGAGACAACGACGGTGGACTTGCGCGTTGAATTGCTCAAAGAAAGTGTGGCAAACGCCCCCGTCGTATGGAAGGAAGGTTATCCTTACTTTGTCCACCCACTCTCAGATGGCGTCCCTAGACAATCTGCTGAATTGCTCGCTGCAGCCCGTGATTTGATCTCAGAGAATGTGGATTGGGATTGCATTGACATTATCTTGGGCATTGAAGCCATGGGGATTCCTTTGGCAGCTGCTCTATGCTTGTCAAGTGGTAAACCGCTTGTTGTTGGACGTAAGCGTGCGTATGGGCTCCCTGGAGAAGTTGCGATTGACCAATCCACAGGATACTCAAAGGGTCAAATCTTCCTCAATGATATCGCACCTGGTACTCGAGTCTTGATCGTCGATGATGTGGTCAGTACTGGTGGAACACTTCACCCAATTCTCAAGGCCATTGATTCCAACGGTGCGATTGTTCAGGATTGCTGGATTGTATTCGAAAAGGGAGATGGGATGAACAAAATCCGATCTGAGGGAGAATGGCCGATGAATAGTTTGGTCAGGATTGAGATGATTGATGGCGAAATCACAATACTGGATTGATTGTGGTTTTGTTTGTTTTCCTCAAAGGATGGATTCATCAAGGAGAGTATGGACGGAGTTTTGAAGCGGACTCTAGGCATGAGATTGTAAACTCCAAAAGGTGATTGAAATGGATTTGGGCAGGCACGACTTTCAACTTGCAGACTTAGTTGAAAGAATCAAAGCCAATGATCTCAAATTGGTCGCCCTTCAAGTCCCTGAAGGCCTGAAGATGCAGGCCCTAGAAATGATGGATGAAATTGAAACCGAAACTTCAGCGCAGGTCGTTCTTTCGGCCGATCCTTGCTACGGTGCCTGTGACTTGGTTCACGATAAGATGCAGAACATTGGAGTGGAATTGGTTGCACACATGGGTCATTCTCAGATGAACATTGATTCTGGAATGCCAACCCAATTCATCCCCGTTACGTATGATGGTAACCCTGAGATTCAACCGGTCCTCCCCTACCTGCATGCACACAGAGAAATAGCGATTAGTCGACTCAATGATTCATCTGGTCCTGTCCTATCTGAATTAGAAGCACTGGATCGGTTTGAAGACATGGTCGGCCGAGTTGCCCCCTTAACCGATACAAAACTTGGTTTGGTGGGGAGCATACAACATTTACACCTTCTACCGACTTTCAAGGAACACTTTGAGAATGCTGGATTCGATGTCACCATACCCGTGGGTGGCGCGCGGTTATCGTTCCCCGGTCAAGTTCTAGGATGTAACTATTCAGGAGATGACCCGACGGTTGGACATTACGTATTCTTGGGCAGTGGTGATTTCCATCCAATTGGATTGGTCTTGCATACTGGAAAACCCCTAGCAATGTTGGATCCTTACTCAGGTGATGCCAAAGAAATGGGAAGAGAAAGGATTGAGAGAATCCTAAGGCAACGTTCAGGATTAATCATGTCTTCAATGGACAAAGAGAGATTCGGAATACTGATTGGTGCCAAGCCAGGCCAAATGAGGAGGAATTTGGCACTGAGGCTGAAGCGAAAATTGGAGAAGCATGGAAAGAAAGGTTTCCTGCTATCAATGGAACATGTAGGGCCTGAATTGATTGATTTCTACCCGGTTGATGTGTTTGTCAATACCGCTTGTCCACGAATCGCCATCGATGACGCTGTCAAGTATGCCAAACCAATGATTACTCCCTACGAACTTGAAGTTGCATTGGGTGAAAAGAAATGGGAAAATGGGTACAAATTTGACCAAATTCATTGACATCCCGTAGGGGGATAACCCTGCGCCATCGGAGACATTCGTGTGCGTGGCATTCCATATCTTCAAGAACAGCCAACAGTGGGAGCCATCGATGGCTGAATACCTGAATCGGATTGGCGCGGGCCTCATCTTGCTTGATGCAGCGCCCCTTTCCTATGACTGGGTGCCTCCAAAAGTCGTCGGTCGAGAGAGTGATCAGGAGCAATTGGCAGGGATGTTCGCATCCATTGGAACACCGGGAATGTCTTGTCGTGCTGTAATCACCGGCAATGTTGGCAGTGGAAAAACCGTCCTCAGTCGCTCGTTTGCTGATGATTTAGCACGACACCTCTCCACTGTGAGGTTCATTCAACCCGTTCATGTCAATTGTCGAAACCATCCCACAACATCCCAAGTCCTACAGCGGATTGCAACCTCATTGGATGAACGCCATCCTGAGCGTGGATTCTCGGCATCTGAAGTCATCCAAGGGATTCGGAGGAACCTGAGAACACGCAATCAACACATGTTACTGATCCTCGATGAAGTCGACCACTTACTTCGAAAAGACGGAGGTGACCTTCTCTACCAACTGCTCAGAATCGATGAAGGGCGGAATGAGGCGGGGACCCTTTCCCTCATTCTCGTGAGCCAAGAGCAAGTCTTGGATCAGCTTGAGGGTGCCATCATATCCCGCTTTGGACGATCGAATCATCTGAGGCTGAAACCCTACACGGATGAACAACTCAAGGCAATCGCGTCTCAACGCGCTTCCCTCTCAACGCGTACCGGTACAGTAAGTGAGGAAATCCTCACATTGATTGGGCAAGCGTCTGCAGATACTGGCGATGCTCGAGTTGCAATCGAATTGCTTGAAGCCGCAGTAATGCGTGCTGAGAAAGGAGGATTTCAGCAAGTCGAACCGATGCACGTGCAGAGAGATGCAGCCTCCAGAGGTAGAGCTGTAGAACCCAGTGTGGTGGATGAACTTAGCCAACATGAGCAATTGATCTTGTTGGCCATTTGTCGTCGACTTCGCCGAGATCCTGAAGTGACCTCGGGAGATGCAGAGAAATTGTACCATGTCGTCTGTGAGGAGTACGAACTCAAGCCCAGAGGATACACGACCTTCTGGAAGCATCTCAAGTCATTGGAGACTCGTGGATTGATGGAGTCGCGTACTGCAACCGCCAGCGTGGGGCGCGGAAGAACGCAACATATCACGATGCCACAAAGCCTTCCCGGACAGTTAGAAGCACGTCTTGAGCATGCTTTAGAGTCGTAATTTTGCTAGATATCGACTTATCACCTACGGTGGAATGGGCCGAACCGCTCTTATAGGGGGCGACTGTCGCCGAGGCGCACGAGGTTTGAGCATGGCTGAACAAGTATTCAAAGCGGTCGTCAATGATACCGACCCCTCCAGTGGCGGAAAGTCGTATGCGGTCGACATTAGCGGTTCGAACTACAACCACTTTCTAGGAAAGAAAATCGGCGATTCCGTCGACGGAATCTTCGTTGGTGATGGCGAAGTCACACTCGGTGGATTCAAACTAGAAATCACCGGAGGCTCAGACCTGACAGGAACACCCATGCGAGCCGACCTTGACGGTGGTGGGCGCAAGAAGATCCTCGTCTCACCTTCGACCGGTTTCAAGGGTCACAAAATTGTGAAGAAGAAGGGTGGTCGCTACCGCTACACCTACGATGGTCTACGAAAGCGACGTGCTTTCCGTGGGAACGTCATCTCCTCAGACACACGCCAAATCAACCTCAAGATTGTCGAGAGTGGTAACAAATCACTTGCAGACATATTCTCCTCCGGCAGCGATGGCGATGCTGGAGAGGGTGACGGGGCGGAGTGAATAGGAGCTGTGACACCCGATGGCCAAGAAGCGTCAGCTCCCCGGCCAACCTGAAGTGAACATCGGACTTGTGGGTCACGTAGACCATGGAAAGACCACCTTGACTCAAGCTCTGTCCGGGACATGGACAGATACACATTCAGAAGAACGCAAAAGAGGCATCAGCATCAAGTTGGGTTACGCTGACACCGCATTCTATCGAACCAAGAAGGGAGAAGCCTACGCGATGGGTAAGAGACCCGATGGTAAGGAAGATGATGCAAAGGAATTACTTCGAGCTGTTTCCTTCGTCGATGCACCAGGTCACGAGACACTCATGGCCGTCATGATTTCTGGTTCTTCAATCATGGATGGAGCCCTACTCCTAGTGGCCGCCAATGAAAAATGCCCACAGCCTCAAACTCGTGAACACTTGATGGCACTCGAAATTGCAGGCATTGAGAACATCGTAGTGGTTCAGAACAAGATTGACTTGGTGACTCGCGAGCGGGCGATTGAATCGCACGCAGAAATCAAGACATTCTTGGAAGGTACAATCGCTGAAAATGCACCGATTATTCCAGTGAGTGCTCATCACGATGTCAATCTAGACATCCTGATTGATGCGATTGAGAACATCATCCCTACACCTGACTTACGTGAGAAGGAAAATGGGCTGATGTATGTTGCTCGCTCGTTTGACATCAATCGACCAGGAACTCGACCTTCGAAACTCAAAGGCGGGATTATCGGTGGATCGGTAGTCTCAGGAAATTTCTCTGAAGGCGATGACATTGTCATTGCCCCAGGACGAAAGATCACTGAAGGAAATAAGTCAAGATGGGAACCGATTACAACGAAAATCTCCAGTGTACAAGCCGGTGGCCTTGATTTAGAATCGGTACATGCTGGTGGATTGTGTGGTATTGCTACACCCCTCGACCCATTCCATACAAAGTCGGATAACCTGTCTGGACAAGTGATGGCCAAAGTTGGTGAATTGCCACCGGTTTGGGAGACCCTGGATGTTTCGCTGAATTTGCTAAAACAAATGGTCAGTGGTGAGAGCGATGGAGAAAATGTACGTCCCCTGCAACCGGGTGAGATGTTGATGCTCAATTCGGCAACAGCAACCAGTGTCGGTGTTGTCTCTGCAGTCAAAGGCAAGAATGCTACGCTCAACCTACGCTTGCCTATCTGTGCACTTTCTGGTACCAGAATTACTCTTTCACGCCGCGTAGGAAGTCGCTGGCGCCTCATTGGACACGGCATCATCGCGGGGTGAAGCCCGTGATTGGCGTCCTGATTGACACCTGTGGTTGGGTGGCTGTGGTTGAAGCTAGAATCAATATCGATTTGGCCCTAGAACAGCAACTCGGTCCAATTGAGATTAAGATTACACGATCTGTCATGAATGAATTGGAGCGTTTGGCCGAACAAGAATCTCGAAATTTATTGCTCAGCATACTTGACGAACGGGCAGAATTGGTTTCAGGTGAAGGGGAACATACCGACGATGAGCTACTGAATCTAGCCATCAAACACCATTGGCCGGTGTTGACTGTCGACAAAGATTTGAAGAATCGGTTGTACAATGCCAATGCTTCCGTCATTGAAGTGCATGGGTCGAAGGCTTTGCGGTACATTGAATGAATCTCAGTCGAGTGGATGTGAGATTGGTATCCCATTTTTATCCGTCATATTTAGAGTCCAACGGAGCGTCTTGATGACTCCCCGTAGTGCAGTAATGTTTCGAATGGCCTCAGCATTCGCCTTTTGATCCATTTTGGCACTGTGGTAGTGTTTTTCCCACAGTACCTTGCGATCCTCTGCTTCACGAAGCATCTCGCGCAACTCTTCTGCTGAACGTGGTTTTCCGATGGGGCTCATGGGCGACCGCGGTAAAACCGACCCTTTTCAAACTGGCCCCTGCATAAATTGCAAATTTCAGGGTAAAGTGAACATCTCATCATCACCATGGCCATCCATAAGACCGATTTTGACAGCACAATCGATCCAAGCGTGAGCGTAGTTGATTGCACCGAATGCTCGGACCAAATCTCCTTGTTCGACAAACCACTTTGCGTCGGATGCATAGGAATCTGCCATTTCCATCATGATCGCCAAGCGCTTCCCTTCATCTGATTCCGAGGGGAACAACGGTGTCGCTTTGTCTCGAGCTGCCTGAGTAAGACCCAGATATCGCTGGATGAGTTCAGAGGTGACTTCAACATGAGGTTCAGACATCCGCACCCTCCCGAATCGAAATCAATCTTCGAACATCCTCTGCTCGGCCCAAGGATTCGTACAACTCGATCGCGCGGCTAATCATACCGGAGTCTTCAGCATCCCGGGCTGCTTCAAAAATCACTTGACGCTGTTCCCAATCAAGGCGACGAATCTCTCCCGATGCAATTTCTTCAAAGAGCAATTTTCGACGACTGACAAGATGCGGACCAATCCACATCCGAATCAAACCATTGCGTGTCGCCGAAAGCATACGATCGGCATGGTTTGAAGAAAGCAAATCCCCCGCGGGTCGACGCTCAAAATCATCGCCAGGAGGCAGTCGAATCAAATCTCCTGCAACGTCCAATGTCCACCAGCCTTCTCCCGTCCAAGCCGCCTGAATCGGAACCAGTCCATCCCCTGGAATGCGGTCAATACGATCCCAACCAAATGGATTCGGTACACCCTCCTGCAGACTACCATCGACATGTTGAACCAACAAGCGACCTCGATAAAGACGGGAAACCCAAGACCAACGTGTGGTTTCGATTCGACGTTGTGCGTCGTCACCACCCAAACGAAGGGCACGTAGACAACCATCATCATCTTGCGCAAGCAAAATCTCCCGATCCAACCAACCAATCATTTTCTGCAAGGGTCCTGGACGTAGGCGACGTATGCCTCGACCACGTCGATTGAACAGATGGATATGATCGCCCCTGTCTGAAAGCAGCCAACCTCCTCCAGGCCGGCTCACCACATCCCTGAATCCTCCCGACACTGCACGACCTTCACCCAAGGGTTCACCCGTCGCCAAATCCAGCAAGAAAAATGCAGTTCCGGCCAATACTGCGACATTTGTCCCGTCATGCTCCAAGCGGTAGACGTCAAAGGAAAATTCCCTACGCCAGAGGAAATCTCCATCCGCATTCAGTCGACGAACAACACTGCCGGCAGCAATCAAACTGTCCTCGCCTAGACAGGCAATCGCACCGACACGCCCCTCAACTTGGTGACTCCAAGCAATTTCCCAGCGATCCTCCGTCATGTTTAGGCCTCCATGTGGCCATCAGTGAAATGTGCCTTTGCTTGGTCTGAAATACGGAAAAGTCGGGTTCTTCCCTTCTTTCTTACCGCAAGAATGCCGGCTTTATGCAAACCATTGAAAATTTGAGACAAACGTGGACGGCCAACCGATAGATAGGCCTGTAATGCAGCATCAGAGGGGGAGACTTCTCGCGCAATCGCAGCCTCGACAACCGAAATCTCTGCATCACTTAGCGACGAAGCCCGTTGAAAATCAAGTGGTAATGTGCTTGATGATGGGGCTGGGGCCCCTTTGCGTAAGCTCTCTCCAATCGTCTTCGCAACCACCGGATCCATAACAGGTGTGGGTTCAGGCAATGGTTCGGGTTCAGGCAATGAATCTGCAGCCCAGAATGTGGTTTCCTCCGATTCCAATTGCGGTTTTTCTTCGGGCATCCGCATGGTAGGGTCTGGTTTTGCTGCCAAAGGACCAATCGACTTGGGCCTCAGCGCGTTTTCAATGCCAATTTCGACCGATGCAGTTCGCTGACGTTGGGTCAGGCCACCGAATGCGTGTTGAGAGACTGATGGCGGTTCTGTTCCCGGTTCCATCTGTAGAACGGCGCCACCGGCTGAATCTTCCTCGACAGGGGGCGGATCTTCAATTTCAAACGCCGGTAATTCAAACACCGGTTCAGTTTCATCCATCGCAGCCTCAATTTCAACGGGTTCTTCGGGGAATGAATCCTCTATTTCAGGCTCCATTTCAGGGACATCCCAGTCGAACTCCTCTGGTTCATCAATAACATCAGTCTCTGAATCAAGCGCCTCTAGGGGCTCTACCGTTGGTGACATGCGATTTTTGGCATCATTGGGTTCCAAATTCATGGCTTCAAGTATCTCGCTCTTTCTAGTGAAAGATGTAGAGGCCCCACGCTCAGCATCAATAAGGTCGCGAAGATATCGAACCAGACGGCCTGGGCGTCCCCCGGTTTGCGAGATACTCTGTTCAAGTACGGATTGCTGAATTGGCCAAGCCTCATTGCTAACCTTTCTCATTCGCTGATCAATCAGTGCACGTACTGTTCTTGCATCAAAATCCGACAAGGGCTCAGTGATATCGAATTGCATTTGTAGACTCTCAGACCATGCAGATAGTTGTGCAGGGGTCAAAGCGACGATGACCAAAGCCCGCAAACGCGTCAGGACCGGAGATATACGCTCGAAAACCTGAGCCAATTCCGCTCCACTCACACCTGGGAAATCAAATGAAATAAGTGGCAAATCACCACTGAAACCTTGCAATTTAGCGACCATTTCTTCGACTAAAGTATTGGTTGAAGAAGGCGTATCGTATCCTGCAATTCGGCAATACATCTCGTTTAGCAAGGTCTGCGCTGGTGTTGTTTCCGGATAGAATGAGAAGGGATAACTCGTCGATGAAAGATTGCTGAGGGCTTGCAAGATTGAGGTCCTTCCAGAACCCCTCTCTCCGAGCAAGATCATCAATCTAGGGCTACCAAAGCGCAAATGTTGTCGTAAATCAGCCATCAACTGAGAACGGCCAACCAACAATTCGACGTCGCTGGGCTCAATCGGCTTCGCAGAGAAGGGATTGGCACGCATGTGAGGCAGGTGCAGAGACTTCGCAGCGGATTTCGACATCTGAGAGTGCGAACTGAACTTGGGTTTAACAAGTTAACGCGATGCTAACAGGTTGAGAGATTGATTTGGAAGCGTTGAAGAGAGTACCGAATCCCAAATTGACTAAATATTGTAATTAAAATTGTTCTATAAGTTACCGATTAACGTTTAATTAACGCATTGTTAACGTGTCTAAAGCGTTAGTAACGCATTGTTAACGCTTCACTGCACCGCCGTTTGCACTGATTAAATCACCAATCGCACATCAGTGTCGATGTACACGCAACCATTTAGAGGGGTCAATCAGAGGGCGGGGCGAGGAATACGCATGCCTGTTGAAAACAGCCGATTGAAGGGTTTCTACAAACTCAGTGTCAAAGAACGAAGGGATTTGGTAGCCGAATTGTCCGGTTTGGACCAAGAGGCTGTCGAGGCCCTAGCTGCTACTGGAGAATTGTCCGAGGCTGCTGCGGATCGGATCATCGAGAATGTAGTTGGTACATTGGCGCTCCCAGTGGGAGTTGCAACCAATTTCATCATCGATGGAGAACACTACATTGTACCCTTTGCACTAGAGGAGCCATCTGTTGTGGCGGCAGCCAGTAATATGGCGAAGAGATGTCATGCCAAGGGTGGCTTTGTCTCAAACAATACTGAACCCATCATGATCGGTCAGATTCAAGTCGTCGGTTGTGCAGATGCCTTTTCTGCCAAGGCCGCCATTCTAGAGGCCAAAGACGAGTTGATTGGAGCCTGTAACGATGTGGATCCTATCTTAGTCAAGTTTGGTGGAGGTTGCAAGGACATTGAAGCACGAGTTATCGATACGCAATCTGGACCCATGGTTATCGCTCATATCCTTGTCGATTGCAGAGACGCCATGGGTGCGAATGCCGTGAACACGATGGCGGAAACCATCGCCCCCCGAATTGAAGCCCTGACTGGAGGCACTGTGATTCTCCGAATCATCAGTAACTTGGCAATCCATCGGCTAGCCCGAGTCAGTGCAACTTTTACGCCTGAAGAAATGTCAGATTCAGGCGATGCAGCCCAAGGAAGTGAAGTCATTGATGGAATCCTACAAGCATACCATTTCGCTGCTGCCGATCCATTCCGTGCAACCACGCACAACAAAGGTATCATGAATGCAATATCTCCAATCGGTGTAGCCTGTGGACAGGATTGGCGTGCAATTGAATCTGGCGCCCATTCATATGCATCCTATGGAAGAACCTACGGTTCCCTGACGCACTGGGAAAAAGACGCTGAGGGGAATTTGGTAGGCTCAATCGAGTTGCCCATGCCCGTTGGCCTAGTCGGAGGCGCAGTCAGAGTACACCCTGTCGCCAAGGCGAATGTCGCCATGATGGGAGCTAGAACCGCAGATGAGTTGTCCAAAGTCATGGCAGCCGCAGGTTTAGCGCAGAACCTAGGAGCACTGCGTGCTCTCGCAACCGTCGGTATTCAAGCAGGACACATGAAACTCCATGCAAGAAACATGGCCGTAACTGCTGGAGCGGAAGATCATGAAGTGGATGCAGTTGTCGATATGATTCGCTCAAGTGGTGAAAGAATCACTGCTGCAGCCATCGAGAATGCATTGAAGGTACTTCGAGAAGAGTGATTCACTCTTCTTCATCTTGGATGATTTCTGCACTGGACTCATCCCATTCATCACTTACAGGTACTTCTGGTGCATCTTGGATTTCTTGATCTCCATCACCCAAACTGGCAGCCAATTCAGCCCCGTCCATGCCCATCTTGGCTGCATGTTCCCTAAACCAGGCTCGAACTTTCTTGGACTCTGCGTATGGACAACCAAACATTTCAGCAAAACGACGAGTGGTGGTCAAACGTCTTGACAAACCATCACGACGACGATCAATCAATCCTAGATGTGCCAAATCACGGACGTGTTCATAGGCACGTTGCCCAATCATGTCAACCAATTGACTTTGAGCCATCGGCTGGTGATATGCAATCAGTGCAGCCGCAGCAAGAAGGCGCTGAGGGATTTCTGTTCGGAATGATGAGGGGATATGATTCGCCAATTTGGGCTTGACTTCCATCACCCAACGACCACTGACACTGGTCAATTGCAAGGCCCCTCCTGGTCGTCGCTTCATGGTGTGCTGTAAGGATTCGAGATTGGCTATGACTTCCCCCGGTGAGATCTGCATCGATTCAGACAGTTCCTCCACCGATAGAGAACGACCAGCCCCAAACAGAGTGGCCTCGAGAATGGTACGAGTATCAACATCACTCACCCAAATCACCCCCATCAGCGAGGCGCGGACCGATGCCAATTTCTGTCGATGCTTCTGCAAAGTCCTTGGCCTTCGGCAGTTTATCTTGAAGGAAGATATCACCATTGGGATATTCCATCTGCCAGAGGTCTGTATATCCACGATGTGTAAGGAATAGTGCTGAGACAAAACCTGCTACTTGGCCCTCTTCCTCAGCCTCGTTCAATGTCCAACCTTGGGCAGCAGAGTGTTCAGCGAGTTTTTCTGCAACCTGGACAAGAGTGACAGGTGCCCCTTCTGGGCTGGCGGCACGAATGGCCTCCCAACAGCGCCGAATGTCGTCTTCAAGGTCCTCCTTGTGCATCCGAGTGGTTACATTTGACATCCACTCAGAGACCTCAGCAGCATGCTTGATCCGGCTCTGTTCACGGATTCTGCGTTCCTCCGCCTGCTGATGTGCCCCCTGTAGGGACATCAGTAATTCTGTGAGTGTTACAGGGCGACCTTCCTCACGCTTGATTCGGCCATCCAATAAATCCGGAAGTGAACCCGTGGTTTGCCCAGTAATGATTCCAACACTGAAATTGTATTCCTCATCTTCAAACTCTGTCTGCCACCCTTCCATCGCCCAAGGATCGTCTTCCCACTCTTCTTCTGCACGTTCCGCGCGATCTAGAAGTGTTGAAGCCTGCCCATGCAGGATTTGCCAGGCCATACGAATCAGACGGCCACAAGTGGGAAGGTCGACATTTTCTGCATCCTTGGTTCGTTCTTTGAATTTCTCAATGAATATGGACAAATCGACATCCCAAGGGTCCAAGGTTGCATCATTGAACATTTGAAACACAAGTGCTACAGAACGATCGAAGGGTTCAACCAAACTTTGATGCTCAGCACTCTCCAAGTCTGCAATCTCAACCAACCGATCAATGTAGCGATGTTTGTCCAAGTTCGCATCTTCTTGCTCTCCGAGAAGCTGCTTGACGATGGTCGCCTGCATATCACGGGTCTCAAGTAGAGACATGGTTCTCACTCCTGTTCCTCAACTTCAGGAACTTCGGCAGATGTCTCCAAATCACCTTCATCTTCAGATTCTTCAGCTTCAACCGAAGCATCGACTTGTCGTTGCCATTCATTGCGTTCTTCCATGTCTTCTTTGTCATCTGCTGCTCGTTCTGCAAGTGAGGACAGGGTTTGATCGTCACCCGCGTTTTCAATGACATCTCCAGAATCATCCTCGGGGGCGACTGTGACACCATCGAGAATTGAACCACCCAAACTGGCAGGTGCAGGCAGTTCATCAGGTACTGATTCCATCTTTGATGGGTCAGGTAGATCCTTGGTTAACTCTGCCTTTTTGTTCAGAGTATCCATTGCAGCCTCAAGTTCAGCCTCAGCGGCTTCTCCAATTTCGAGTGCCTGCTCTCGGTCGAAGTCTGTAATACGTCGACTGCAGCCGTCACCTGCATGCGTGATACCAATGTGATGATCTGCGAGTTGCAGACTGACCTTGCGTAGCGTGACCATGATGAATTGTGCCCGTTGACTTCGCAGGCGGCAAA
>TARA_B100001121_G_scaffold62562_1_pt1 | contig 16228 bp, 13 predicted proteins | sample TARA_B100001121 | Tara Oceans TARA_B100001121 (sample SAMEA2622817) | marine metagenome | biome: marine biome (ENVO:00000447); feature: surface water layer (ENVO:00002042); material: "saline water (ENVO:00002010), including plankton (ENVO:xxxxxxxx)" | depth 5 m
TAGAGAAGTATTCCCACTCACCTTTTTCGTTGTGAGGAGATATTTTAGTGACGTTACCTGCTTCGTCCTGAACAAAAACTTCAGCACTAGACGAGTCATCTTTTGCATATATCTGTGCAAGATCAGTTCCGCCAGATGGATCGCCTGACAACGATTTCAGTTCAACGTGTCCTGTAACCCTTAAACTTGTATCATTTAATAATTGTAGTGAGTCTGATCTAAATCTACCCGAAATGTTGTTTGATCCATTTTTCATGAATGCAAATTCTATTATACCATCCTCAGATCCATCTGATGCATCTAGGATCTTACCTGATATTTTTGCATAATTTACTTCTTGGTCGTTGTCATTCTCACCTTTGAATTTTATCTGTCCTAGATAGTCTGCATCTGCTGGACTTGAACTATTCCTTTTCAACGACATTACCGGTCCTGCTGAATTTGAATCTTCTGTTGTAGTAATTGTTAATGAATCATCTGTGGTTGTATTTGTAATTGTTTGGCTACCCAATACCGCAACCGCACCTGTACCTTGTGGATCTAGTGTGATGTTTGCATTAGAACCTGGTGATTGTATAGTGTCAGTCAATACACCTGCTGTGAATGTTTTTTGTCCTGAGATTGTTTGGTTGTTACTTGTAAGCATGGATAGACTAGTTGATGCACCTGCAGGATTACGTAGTAGTTGTACTCTGAAACCATTTACACTTGTTGAACCACCACTGGTACTGGCCGCTGATAGTGTTACCGTTGACCCGCTCAATGCCGCTGTGAATGTCAATTGGTCTGTGCCCTTAGTAGATACCTGTGGAGCAGTGGCCACGTAGGCATCTGTACCGTCACTTACAACAAAGACTTCACTTATTGATCCCGCTGATTCTGAACTGTTGTTTCCAACAATCACGTAATGAGCACCGTTGAAAGAATCCGTGCTAAACGTATCTATTGCAGTTGCTGAACTTGAAACAGATACCTGTCCAACCGTTTTGGTGTTATCACTTGATGCACTTGATTCTGAATCACTTAAAAGCACTCTATACATATTGACAGCGGTGTTAGGTTCGTTTCCTGATGCTCGTAACCTTACATTGCCGCCGCTTATATCTGCCGTTAACGTCAACAGTGAGTCACCACCTGTAAATGTATCGTTGTACACGGTAATAAAAGCATCACTGCCGTTATGGACAACCAAGCATTCTATGTTTGTTAATTCTGTTTTTGCTGTGTTATTTGCACTTATGTAATATTTTGCACCTCTGTATGATGATGCTGACCAAGTGTCTAAATTTTCTACTGCACTATCTACATCTGTGTTTTGAATAAATGCAGTGTTGCCCGAACTAGATGCAGACGTGTTGTCGCCCATTCCTATTCTAAAAAATTTAACTGAGTTTACATCTGCTATTCCTGTACCTCTCAATCTAACAGTTGATCCTGAAATATCTGCGTCAAAGCCAACGTGCGAGTTGGAGCCGGATCTTACTATACCGCCTGTAGATGTAAATGCCGCTGAATTGTTGTGTACTAAACTTACTGTCTGCGTGGCAATTTCATCATTAATCTCGTCTCTAGTAACCATGAGATAGAATGCACTGTCAAAAGCCGAAGTATCAAATGTATCTACGTTAACTGCACTTGTTGATATACTTGTTTTCTCACCTGTGGTTGTGCCACTTGCTTCTGTGACCGTTGCTGTTGTGGCAATGTTCACCCAACCCGACGTGTCGTATCTTTCATATGTATCGGTAGATGTATTGTACCTTATCATTCCCGTAGCATTTGTGGTAGGTCTTTGTGCTGTCGTACCTTTTGGTATTGTGAGAGCCCCCGGTTCTAATTTTAAGTTATTATGTGTGATGTATAAATCGTCAGATGTCTGTTGAGTTGCCCTATAGATATTGTCCGCTTCCATCGCCAGTCTGGCAAAATAAATTTTTGTGTTAGGATTACAACTAGCTCTTAAACGTGCTTGTCCAAGCGTTGTATTGACATCTGCGGAAAAAGTCGCAAGTGTATTGTTTGCTGTTAAAACAAAACTTTCAGAAATTGTTGCATCTGTGCCTGCACCGTTCACCGTCAGCGTGACTTCTGAGTTCTGGAATTCAGATCCTGATTCCATAGTGATAAAGTATCTCGCCGATTTGAATTTGAAAACTTCGAAACTGTCAACAGTTTCTACAGTTGAATCTATATCACTTTTGACTCCATATAGGAAGTTATCGAATTCGCCTAGTTTGGTTTTAGTTCCGAGATCCTGTCTGTATAATATTGCTGTACCTGTTGTGTTTCCTCCAGAGGCCGAACTCAAAGTCACTGTTGATCCTGATATCGCCGCACTGATAGTGTGCAATGGTGTTCCCCTACTAGAAACTAAAGCATAGTCGTCATGGTAGACTGTGGTGCCATCGTGTGTGAGACTTGTTTCAGATATCTGGTAGTCCCCCGCTGTGTCGTCTTTAATCAATATTACGTATTTTGCACCTCTAATATCTGTTTTTGTAAATTGATCTAAGGTAGTTGCACTGGAACCAATGTTGGTTGATGTCGCAATAATTTTAGAGTTTGTGTTTGCAACAGTTTCGTGGTGATCTCCTAGTGCAATCCTGTAGATTCTTAAATTTGTGTGCGATGAGGTATTTGTTGCCGCTGACAGTTGCACCATGTCACCAGATATTGTGGCTGAAAAATCAACTATTCTCGTTGAATCTTCGTTTACATTGTAGGTAGACACATACGCAGTGGAGTCATCATGGACTATACTTACTTTTAGGTGTCCTATGAAATTGTTTACTGTGTCCTCAACAGTCACATCGTATATGGCACCTCTGTATTCGCCTATGTCAAACTCATCAATAACAGCAGATGTTGTATCTAATTTATAATAATTAAACTGCTTGACTGCTGTGTTATTTCCACCACCACCACCACCGGACTCTGCAAAAGATAAAGTGCCAGAACCATCTGTTTGTATAACCTGTCCGTTGCTTCCGTCCGCTGACGGCAAAGTGAATCCAGAAACCGTTAATGTTCCTGTCGTTGTTAAGTTTTCGTTGCCAAAACTTATGGCACCGCTTGAGTCAGTTATTGATCCGTTTGCTAGTGTAAGGTTGCCAACAGTGCTTCCTGTGGCCAATGTTGCGGCACTGGTGCTTGTGACACTTGTTGCTGTGACTGTTCCGTTTACTTGTAATGTTGTTGTGGGCTCTGAAGTACCGATACCTACCCGTGAATTGGTTACATCGAGGTATAACAGGTTTGTTTCAAATGCAAGGTCGACGCCATTCCTAGTCAGATTGGACTTTAGTACCGACCCTGATATACGACCTATAGCCATATTAGGTACTCCTTAATAATAATGTTAGTATAGCAAACGCCATACACGGCCTCGTTATCATTGCCGGCCGACAGCAGTGCTAGTATTTATGCTATTTGAACATCCACACTTGATCGGGCCATTTTTTCTCTATTCTAGTCATGCCCCAACTGGTCAGCAGTTCCATTATCTGTTTCTTGCTTATGCCATACCTCTGACCGGAAGAGTTGCCCTCTATTTGGATTATTGGCTGATTAGTGATTATAGTATGTTTTGCTCCTTTGAGGACAGGGATTTCGTAACCTTCAACGTCTATCTTAATGACGTCTACATTGTCAAAACTGTAACTATCAAGCGTGTTTATTTCGGTATCTCCTTTGAAATCAGTAACATGATTGGTGCCAGAATGTGTGTCATATGCCATAGACACCGTGCCCTTTGATTCTCCCAACGCTGTCTTGTGGAGTGTACAGTTGTTAAATTTAGAAATGTTTTGTGCCAGCATGGGCAGTATTTTCTTGTTAGGTTCAAATATCTCTAATTTTTCCGCGTGTGATTGCCAAAAAAGGGACCATGGACCCCACCACGCACCCACGTCAATTATTCTACGCAACTGTCTGTCTGCGACATGCTTCAGCAGTATGTCGTAATTTCCGTTTTTATCTGAAAAGTCTTTTTGTACAGTCATAAAAAAAAGGGCGATGTTGCCACCGCCCTTTGTGTTCTACTAAAAAGTAAAAATATTTATTAGTGACTTGTTCTTACTGCCGCTAATACTGATCCTTGACCAGTAGTAGTTTTGCTTGTAAGAGCTCTACCAATCACGTTGAATGCTGTGCATTCCGCTTTTGTAGCCGCTTTTGCAAAACCCGATACCGATGAAGAAATAAGTCTGTCACCTTTGTTTACCATACCAATAACTTTTACGTCTACTCTTCCAGTCATTGCTACGTATGGGTGAGTTTCGTCGTTACCTGCGCCACCGTTCATTTTGAAAGCCGCTTGGTCCAAACTAGAAATGACACCAAACACATCGTCTGATCCTTCTTCGTTTACCTTGCAAATTTCTTCTGATCCGCCTAGTGCTACAACTGTTCCTGGAGACAATACTTCATTAGATGCAAATCTTTCTGCAACGTCAGAATATTGTGCCGCTGTCGCTGTACCTTCCAAGTTGGCTACCAATGTACCTGCTGATACTGTGATGCCACCTGATTTGTCTGCGCCTGTGGCTGTTGTAGTTCCCATCGTGAACTTGTCTGCTGACTCGTCCCAAACGATTGCCGCGTTGTTACCTGTCGAACCTCTTTCAATAATGATACCAGAGTCGTTAGTTGACGCTGATATACCTGATTGTAATTCGATAATGTTGTCTGCTATTGTTGTGTTAGTCGTCGCAATAGTTTCTGTTGTTCCGTTTACAGTTAAGTTTCCTGTCACTACAACGTTACCTGAGAACGTTGCTGATGTGTCATTCAAAACAAGTTCACTATTACCGTCTGCAGTAAACGTAATTGTTCCGTTTGATCCTGAGTCAGTTACTGTGATGTTCGTGTTTAACTGTGAAATACTGTTCTGTGATAGACCCGCTAATGAGTCATCTACGTATTTCTTGTTGGCAAAGTCACCGTCACTTGATGGTGCCGCTGTCGCTCCGCCTGTAATAGTACCTGCACTTGCTGATATTACTATATCACCAACTGATATACCATTGTGTACTCTAAAGTTTCTTGTTGTCATGGTTCCATATCTCCCGCATGATTAAGTTTATTTTAATGAAGGGCATAAAAAAACGCCCTAACAGTTATATTTACCGTTAGAGCGTTTAAAATTACCTTTAGGGTCTAGTTTTGCTTACTATACTGCCATCAATGAGTACTGCACTTTGGCCGCAGTCTGTCCACCTGTACTTGTTGCTTTGACTTCTACTGTACCACTGTTGTAGTTTGCAGTGATTGTAGCCAAGTCTGTAGAACCTGTGTTGGTGATCGAGTGTACAGTGATGAATGCAGTTGTACCGTTGTGTACAACAACACCTTTCATCGCCGCGTACTCGGTGTTCGCTGTGTCTGTTAGACAAATGAAAATCTCAGCACTTCTGTACGAAGTACCAGAGAAAGTCAATATGTTGGTTGCAGTTGAAGTGAAGTTCACTGAACTTGTCTCAGATCTAGCAATACCACCTGTTGCCAACGCAGTGTTGTCTGCGCCTGTGATCGCAAAAATCCTTGCCGCACTGTGAGGAGCAGAAGTAAATGTGATGTTAGTACCTGACACTGTGTAGTTCTCAGTTGGTTCTTGATATACGTTGTCAATGTAAACAAACACGTTGTTCACGTTTTCTGGAGCCGAACTAAAGAATCCTGAGAACGTTGTAGTTGAACCGTCACCTGTCGCTGTTTCTTTTGTAAAAGTTGGTGCCGATCCCGCAATCGCTAGGTTTACAAATGTTGAACCATCCTGACATCCTTCATACTGTCCAGTTGTTGAGTTGAACCTTATGATACCTGTTGCACCTGATGGTCTTTGTGCAGTTGTTCCAATAGGCAATCTTACCGCGTCAGTTGAACCTGAAACGTCAAGATCGTATGCTGGTGAACTGGTGTTGATACCGATGTGATCTTCTGAACCGTCTAAGAAGAATAGGTGCGTTTTACTATCACCTTCCATTCTTAAATCTAACGCCGCACCCGCATCATTGAATGTAACCGCTCTTGTGAAACTCGCACCACCTGTGATGTTGGCGTTTAAGTCTGCATAAGAGTCGATCGTAACGTTACCTGCTGTTGTTCCATCTTCTCCTGATGTGATAGCCGCCGCAAACTCGTCTGCTGATTCGTCCCAAATGAATGAAACGTTTGCGTCAGATCCTCTGTTAAAGAATAAACCTTGGTCAAACGTGTTTGCCGCTCCACCTGAGTTGTTCTTTGCTAATTGAATTAGCGGATCTTCAATTGTTAAAGTTGTACTGTCAATTGTAGTTGTTGTACCGTTAACTGTTAAGTTACCTGTTACTGTTAAGTTTGATGTTATACCACCTGAAGTAAAAGAAAGACCGTTTGCAGTAATTTGCATAATCTCTGATCCTGCTATGTCAAATCTGATTATGTCTTCGTCCGAACTTTCTTCAACCTGTACCTTAGTATCGGCGTCAGCATCTTTTAGTTCGTCACCAGATGCCAAGTTGGCATATGCACCGTTACTGTAACCTTCAATTGTTGAAGTTGTAGTGTTGTACCTAATGTCACCGTTTGCTGGTGAGCCTGGTCTCTGTCCTGTTGTACCAGATGGTAGCCTTAGTGAGTCTGTGGCAGATATGTGTAGTGTAGTTGCCGGTGAGGCTGTACCTATACCCACTCTGCTGTTTGAAACATCAAGGGCTAATAAATTTGTCTCAAATGCTAAATCAGTTCCTGATCTCGTCAGGTTGGCTGATAACATTGGTCCTGTTATTCGTCCTATTGCCATTGTTTTTTCCCCTTATCGATAATTGTTGTTTTGCAAAACTGTAGGTATTTATTTAAAAACTGCATTCAACCGCGGTTAAATACCGTGTGAACATGAAAAGTGCGTATATTACAGTAGTAGGCAATCTACCCGTAAGGTTCGATTTAGAACAAACCCGTAAAATAGGTCCCGTTATATCTTCGGCAAACTCCAATAAAAGCATTAAATTTGACTATGCAACTGCCAACACGGAAACAAATCTACAGGATATGCTGAATTCACCTAATTTTAGGGGTACAGATATATTGGTTCCAGAAAAATTGTTTAAAAAATATGTGTTCTTTGACGGGGTGACCTGCTTACCATCATTCCCGGGACTCAAAAGTTATGATATAGATCCAGAAAAATGTGCGCCACAGATACTCAGTCTTATGTTGGCAGTGTATCTCAGACAGACAATAGTTTTCCTATTGGGATATGACATATCAAATCCTGTAGAACTTACAAGACTTAAAAGTATTATGATAGCCAATCCGAACACAAAATTTATGTACATATGTGATCCTCCCCGAACATATCAATTGGATGACCTCAATAATGGGTTTTGTGACAACTACATAAAATTTCAGGAGTTAATAGATCGTGCAGGATAACGCTATAACTTATAGATACAGTTTAAAACTCCTATGGCCGGCGATGTGTCGTAACAGGAGTGTCGAAATTTTAAAAGACAGACCTGACTTGATCGACCAAATGAACAAATACAGAATCAAAATAGACAATGTCCTCAGAATTATTTGTAGGAAACATTTTCAAATAGACGGAACATACATGATGTCTGGTGTAAGATTATGGTTTGAATCGGGACAGGATTGCTATGATTTTATTATTAGACAACCTGAATTCGAATGGGAGATAAAACCAGAACTATCAGTACTGAATACTGTTACGAGTCAATTACAAACTTTCAATATAGTGTACACTCCTACTGGTGTAACGATTGACTAGTCAGCAAAGCCGTGTAACACAGATATTCTTGCACCGGCATGAGCCGCCTCACCAAAATCTATCGTAGTGCCTGATATGGTATAGTTTTGTGTTGGTTCCTGCATGACACCGTCAATGTAGACAATTATATTTTCTACTCCTGATGGTGTGATACTCATAGTGAATGATTGTGTAGACCCGTCACCAGCAAATATATCCTTTACAATGTTGTCGGCATCATGGTCCGTACGTAAATTTGTGAAGGTTGAGCCGTCCTGTGAAACCTCATACCTTCCTGTTTCGGTGTTGAACCTTAGTACACCTTCTTGTGCTGATGGTCTCTGTGCTGTTGTGCCTGTTGGTATTACTATACCTGTATTCGATTGAAATACGTATTGTCCTGTGCCCGACGTTTCAAACTCCATGTCAGCGTTAGAACTGTTCGTCGAAACTTGGTTGCCTGAGAATGTGAAGTCCCCTGTGTCTGCTACATTGTTCTGTAGACCGAGTGTACCTACATACCTCGCACCCGATACGTAAACAGATTTTCCTGAGAAGTTCACTCCGTTTGGTAGGTTTGTGCCAATAAAATGCAACACACCTGATTGATAATCAAAGAAAAATTCATCGTTGTTACCTGAGCCTGCCGCAAAAACTTGAGTGCCACCTGAAGCGGCATTGCTGGCATCGCCTGTTGTATGTATGTAAACTTTTACTCCATATGTTGCACCAAACTCTGGTGGGATCCAATCTGTTGTTCCGGTCTTCCATGTTCTATTTGCAGTTGCCGTGTTGTCCACAGTAGTTTCTATAGGAGCACTTGTATTATAACAGAACACTACACCGGAGGTTGATCCAGGCTTTGTGGTTGGAATACTACTTGCTTGGTTCCAAGTCTTATCACCTCTTAACAATAGTGGAGATGCAATGGCTTCGTTGGGCGCCGCCTTGTTGGCATTGGTGTCCGTTTTGGTTGCACCATAACCTATCTTCTTCCAAAGATAGTCTACTTTTTTTGCGTCAGTTATTGCCATTACTCTGCTACTCCTACTGATAGTGCTGTAACACTATCTCCTGAATTTAATTTCAAACGTACCAGGACAACGTTTCCTGTTCCGTTTGCTGTACTTTCTGTTCCTAGGGTGAATGTAAACTGTTCACTAGAATAACTAGTGCCGTCGATCACTCTATCACCGCCTGTTTTTGCACAACCATTTGATCCGTTTCCACCTGCTCCTGAATTGGCCCCAGGCACACCAGAACCTGCGTATTGTGTAGAGCAATCTAACCAACCATTTAATGATGATGCTGAGTCTATCGCCGTTCCTGGCACTGCAATAAACATACCTGACACTGTTCCACTCATTGTGATAGAAAATTGTGATGCAGGTGTTCTTCTGAAAGCAAAAGTGTAGTACTGTGCTTGACCACCATCTCTGCCTGTGTTTAGATTAGGCCCTACAGGGAGATATCCTGAACTCAAGTTTGTTGTAAAGTGTTTTATGGTTCCAAATCTTGAAATTGCTTCGTTGGTTCCCTGCACTGTAACTGCCCCGGACCACGCATGATCGGTGTAGTAGTTGGCATTGGATGAATCAAATAGTGATGGAGTGTCACTGTTTAGGGAACCAAACCCTGCAACTCTTACAGCGTCGTCTGTGTGTGTACTTCCGTCGCCGAGAGAATCTGATACAGTTATACCTCCTGCTTCGTTGTCTAACCCTGACAATGCCGCAGTCTTGTATACTTGAATTTTAGTTGAAGAACTGTTATAACTTCCAGTTCCGTTTGCATTTTTACTTCTTGATCTAATAGTTTTTACTGTCTTGACACTTGAACTAGTGATAGGCACAGTTAAAGCCGCCAGTGTGTATGGACTTCCAACACCTGTGTTTTTGTTAGGTACGCTTCCTGTAAGCATAGTACTAGCACCATCTATTTGTGCATAAGTGTAAGCGGAATCTGTGATTGCATCACCTGATGTAGACTCTTGGTTGGTGTCATTGTGTATCTGATGTGGCGAGTTTGTATCTTGGAATGCCTGCCCTGTGAAGTTTGCAACAGTGGTACCAGTAACTGTAATTGTTGGAGAACCTGCATCGTAATATGGCACGCCTGAAACGTATAATGGTGTTCCTGCTGTGCCCTCTGCGACTGTTCCTATTGTTGTAGTTGGAGTGCCAGTCAATAGGTCTCGGACAATATAAACCAAATTTGTATTGCCTCCAGCACTACTTTCGATTCGCTGTGCATTAGAACCTGTTGAGTAATCTGTTAGTGCCTGTGTGATTTTTGCAGTGGCAACAAGGTATAATCTCTGTGGGATTGTTGACACTTCATCGGCATCTCTGTGGTTTGTGACCACTAAACTTGTAAATGTACCATTGTTTGATCCACCCTCTGCCGTTGTAAATGTTCTATTACCTCTGTCAGCATTATTAATTTTTGCGGTAACCGTTTGGTTCACAGTTGATCCTGTGCCATTTGAATTGTTTGTCAAGAACTCTGTACACGTATTTGTGTCAATCGTGCCTGATGTGTATCGTCTTGCAGTTGTAGTATTCAATGAATCTCCTGCTGTTTGTGAAGTGAATGTGCTACTAGCATCATCGAAGCCGGCACATAATTTGGGTGATGTACCTTGTGCGGCATCGCTTAAAGTTAGACTTTTAGTTGATAGGTTCGCTGGTGCACTCGGTGTGGAATTCATTGTAAATGTTATTGTTTCTTCGTCATCCTGGAATATCGTGTCAGGTGTTCCTGATGCTCTGAACCTTGTGGTGAATGATCCTGCCGATGTTCCTGAGAAGTTTTTTGAAAGAGTGGCACCTATACTTCCTGCATTGGAACCATTCTCAACGACCGTGGTAACATCAGAAGAGTCATCCTTGAAATCATACTCATAATTGTCCGCATTCTGTGAAGTGTTAGTAAAAGTTACTAACGCTCTGTTGGTTCCGTCTAGGTCTGTGACATCATATAGATCTCGCCCATCGTCGCCCGATTTTGTAGAGACTGGACTTGTTGTCGCGGCAATGTTCCCCCGCACATCTGGCTCAACAATTATTTTCATGTTGGAACTAAAAGGTGAACTAGAATGACCATTTGATAGATTTAGGCTGGTCGTGAACGTTGTTGTGACGCCATTTGTTTGATTAGAACTAGTCAAGTTAAATGTGTTGCTGATTGTTTGTCCTGTGTCACCTGTTCCGCCTGCACCAATAGGTGTGGTCACTGCAGAATCCCCCTCGCCAAAGTTGTAAGTGTACTGTTGTGTTGCAGAAAACTGCGAATTGGCTCCAGGATTTGTTGCTGTGTTGTTTGTAAATGTCACAGCGAAACCGCTTGTTGCTTCTTCATTGACGCCACGTATTGTTGAATCAGCCACCGAGTACAATGGCGTGTGTGTTGAGTAAACTTCAAAATTGTTTGTGGTTGTCTTGGGTATTACGGATGGACTGGCAGTGGAGTGTGACAGCAGTCTCAAACGTATTGCATACTTGGTATCACCTGTGCCCGTGCCAGAAACTGTTGAACCGTCATCGCCGGCAGAGTTGTTATAAGTGTGTGCCAGTCGTGTACCACCATTGGCGCTGGAACCTCCTGCTGTGCCATCACCAGATATTGTTTGCTCACTTCCGTCACCCCAGTCGACATCATAAGTTACAGTCGCACCTGATGTGTTTGTACAATTATTTTGTAGATAAACGGTTGCGCCGTTGTCTGCTTTTGTGATGGGTGAGCCACCTGATGGTGCCGCGTACATTTCAAAAGTTAGATTAGGTTCTGCTGTTGCGACAGTTATGTAATTTGTCCTTGTTGATTCTGCAAAACTGCCTGCAGAGTCTGTCGTGCCGGCATCATTTTCAAATGCCTTGACTGTGACACTGAAAGTTCCGCCTGATGAATAAGTGTGTGATGGCGTTGAATCACTTGACGCAGTATCCGTGTTTCCGTCTCCCCATGTTATTGTGTATCTTGTGTTGCCGCCTGCTGTTGGTGTAGTCGTGATTGTTAACGTGACTGTGTCACCTGCACTTATGCTTGTGGAATCTGATACAAATGACACAGATTTCAAATATGTACCTGCCTGAACGTTGCCAAGCACTTCATTCAATTCATCTATGGCGTTTGTGACTTTGGTGTTAGATGTTAATCCTAAGTACGCTCCGTCGCCAAAAGTTGAATCTGTTGGTGTTGTCAATTCAACTGTCATTCCATTTATCGTAGACCCGGAACTGGACAGTGCTGTTATAGAATCATCCACGTATTTTTTTTGTGCGGCATCGTCATCTGCCGTTGGTGTCGCGACCTGTATCCTTGCCAAATTTACTGATGTCAGGTCTGTGACAGTCGATCCATCACTTGTCGTTGTACCAACTCTGAATTTGTTTCTTACTTCATCCCAATAGAAAACTGCATTGTTTTCGCCTGTTCTGTTTATCATGATACCAGCATCTGTGGCAGATGAGGCATTCTCATTGATCGTAATAATGTTGTCTTCTACTACTAAATTTTGAGAATCTATTGTTGTAGTTGTTCCTTGTACAACTAGATCTCCTGTAATTGTATGGCTTCCTTGAGTTCTGGTGTTTCCGTTCACATCTAGTGCAAAATTACCAGGACTGTTTGTTTTTATACCAATCCTGTTATTGGAAACGTCAAGGTGTAGGAGGGTGTCATTGAACGACAAATCCGTGTTTCGGATAAGGTTCGATTCTAAGGTTTCGCCTGCTATCTTGTTTATTGCCATAATACTACATTCATATTTACCAGAACGTCACACGGTTGGAAACACACACTAAATAGTCATTATATGGCACTATTACCCATTAATAAATCGGACAAAGTATCAAAATCTAGGATTGCAGTTCAGCAGATAGATCTGCATAAAAATGCAATCAGTGGAGATGTGATCGATGGCGGAACAATCACAAATTTTAATTCTTCTGGAATAAAAGATAGTGCAGATTCAGTAAATTTAGTGGTCAATAATGACCTTGTTGAGATTGCATCTGATCTTAATGTAAGAGGAACGATACGGGTTGAAAATTTAGAATATGTTTCAGCACAGGTTCCAAAATTAAATGTTACAGAAGCCATAATGGTTGACCACAACGAAGTACTTTGGAAGGATAGACTAGGTAAAAGTGTAACAAAAAGTAATTTAAATGAGTTGGGTGTGCTTAAAAATTTACAGGTACGGAATACTTTTTATGTGTCTGATGGCAGGGTTGGAGTGAACACAACGGCTCCTAGTGCCGACTTTTCAGTCAACTCTGGTGGATATGAAATTATAACAACAATGCAAGAGTCAAATGCCTATGTCGGCACTCATACGCATGTTGCTTTTGCCATCGGAACAGACAATACACCAAGGCTTACTTGCAGGGCAAATGGAGATGTTGTCGTTGGCACAGAGACAGGTAAACCTGTAAACTTGAGTGTCTACGGCCAGTTGGGGGTTAATGTAAAATATCCACAAGAAAGCCTACATGTAGACGGAAACATCAAATTTGCAGAAAGAACATTTGCTTCTGGAGAGAAAGTTCCCACGGAAGGCAGATGGGACACAGGATCTATCATTTGGAATGAAAAGCCAGCATTGAATCAGCCTGTTGGTTGGGTTTGCCTTAAAGGCGGCAAGCCGGGTAATTGGCGTCCCTTTGGTATAATTTACTAAAAATTATTTTTATTATTCGCCTAGTTTGTCTAGGCCGTGTACTATTGTGACTATGTGTCCACCAGTGGCACCGTCATTTCCTGGAGGCGCCGAACCAAATGTAATCTGTGCCGCTGTTCCGGTTCCTGATATAGAATAGTTTGTTGTAGGTACCTGATACACACCACCAACAAATACCATGATATCTGTGGCATCACTTACACCCACTGAGAAAGTGGCAGTGGATGAATCGTCTATGCTCGAGCCTGCGCCATTTCCAAACACAGTTGTTGAACCATCTCCTTGGAATCTGTCTATCGTGATTGTTTTCTGTCTAGATGCTTCTGAAATATTGTACCAAGCGTTACCATTGTAAACCTGATATGTTGAAGTTGTGGTGTTGAAAACAACTTGTCCATTGGATCCTGAGGGTCTTTGAGCAGTGGTCACACTTGGAATCTCTACTGCCGATCCTTGTGTCAACTCTGGGTTTTTAGCATATCTACCCATTGTTATTATAATCCTATAGTTGAGATAGTTGCGTTAAACTGTGCCGCTGAGTCTGGAGCCGCTATGAATATTCTCGCTCCTGTTTCCAGTATCGTTTTCTCTGTGTCTATGATATAGGTGTCTCTGGCTTTGATTGTCAATTGAGAGTATACTAGATGGTTTTCACTTACTGATGCACCATTTGGAACTATGTATACGTCGACTGTCCCGTCACCGTCTGTCTTGTTTGTTATGTAAATCACTGTCACTGCCGTGTCCGCAGACGCGGTGAAGGCCGCTGAGCCCGTTCCTGTTCCAACTTGATAGTTCGTTATTGCCATATGTTATCCTAACGCAATGGCCAATGCCGTTGCTTTGCTTTTACTTATCAGTTCTCCTACAACGCCAGATGCGATGTTTGAGTTCCTAAAATACAGGCCAGTTCCACCTCCGCCCGCTGTTTTGTTGTATAATATTGTTTGTGCTGTTGCTGTTGGATCACTAGCCATTGCTGAGAACGTTAGTGTATCGTCAACAACCACATTACCAGTTCCGTTTGCTCGTAATATAAGATCTCCATTTGATGATCCTGTATCGATTGAGTTGACATCTGTCAAATTATTAGATAAACTTATTGTGATTGTGTCAGGTTCTGATCCTGCAGTTGTAATTCCACTACCACCAACAAATTGTAAAAGTTGTCCTGAAGCAACTGTGATTGCTGTGGAGTCATCACCAGCAACATTTAGGGAGAATGCTCCTGCGGCACTGTCCACATAATTCTTTGTTGCCGCGTCTGATGATGCTGTTGGCTCTCCTACCTGTAACTTGGCTAACGCCGTGTCTGTTATTGAATTTCCTGTTCCGTTTGATGTTGTTGTTACTGCTTTAAATTTGTCATCTCCCTCATTCCAGTATATTGCCGCATTATTGGCCGCGCCTCTGTTGATCATAATACCTGCGTCAATGTCGGAAGGAGTCGAATTGTTTCTGCTTAATACTAATATTGGATCTTCTATTGTTAAAGATGTTGTGTCAATTACAGTATTGTTACCCTCAATATCTAGGTCACCTTTCACTATGACCGCTCTAGAGTCTAAAATAATATCGCTTGTTCCACCTGCGCCTGTGCCGGCCTGAATGGTGTAGTTATTTGATGTTCGTAAATTCTTTGACATTTGTTATTATTTATGTTGAGAATGGGGGAGCGTGTAACTCCCCCATAAATGCACGTGTTGTGGATTATCTAACGTCGATTGAACCTGTGTTTTTAGCGGCCTTCTCACCTGTTCCAGTTCCACCACCTTCGTCAGTGCCTTCAGCACCAAGAGTGTATTTCACTGTGTGTGTTGTACCGTCTGCTTCAACACAGTGAACTGTGTTGTTGTAGAATTTCTCAACGAATGCTACCGTTGAGTCATCTAAAATAACTTGTACACAGAACTCACCAAATCCGCTGACGTTGTCTCCTGCCAACGAAGCCGGAGCGACTGCTTTTAAAAGCATCACTTCCTCAGTTGAGTCATCTAAGTGGACCTTGAACTTTCTTGATCCTCTTTGGTTTACTATGTAAGCAACAGTCGAATCAACTTTTGAACCACCGAATGTTCTAAAAGCCGTTACCGCTATTTTTCCTGCTAAATCGCTACCGAAGTCATCTGCTCCGCCAACCATTTTACTTTTTTTGATGGGTCTTCCCATTTGTTTTCTCCTTATAGGAGTCCAATGCCAGTTCTCCTGGCTACGCGGTTGTTATCCGCATAAGTCTTTCACTTAATGTAAAAGCACGTTTGAACTGATAGTATTTATCAAAATTTTACGTTTATTAAATTAGTATAAAATGAGTGGTGCAAGATTAATGGCTCACACCACTCTGAGGTTATTGTATTTCTAGATTATTATATTATTTTCTGTTGTAGATATGATATAAAATCCAAACTGCTACTAATCCGATCAAACCTTGATCAGAAAAGCCTTTCAGTACGCCCTGGATGTTTCCGATTACTGAAACATTTGGCCAGAACGGAATACCTTGACCGTTGAAAAGGATTTCTAAAACGATTCCTAATGCGATCAAACTCACACCGACATCAGCAATTGATTTTGCCCATCCTTTTACTTTCATCATGATATCCATAATTGGACCTCCCTTTGATTGTAAAGTTTCTTTCGAAACTCTGGATTATTTAGAAGTCTGTTATGAAAGTAAAACTACAACATTTGGTATGCGGATGGTATGAACACGAAAAAAATTTTTAATAAGAGCGGTTAATGAAAATCAAGTCACAAAAAAAGGGCGACCGAAGCCGCCCTTTTTGAAAATAAAAATA
>TARA_B100001121_G_scaffold32318_2_pt1 | contig 16200 bp, 21 predicted proteins | sample TARA_B100001121 | Tara Oceans TARA_B100001121 (sample SAMEA2622817) | marine metagenome | biome: marine biome (ENVO:00000447); feature: surface water layer (ENVO:00002042); material: "saline water (ENVO:00002010), including plankton (ENVO:xxxxxxxx)" | depth 5 m
AATTTTTAAGATTATCAAACTTGCAACTAAAGAATAAACAAATGTTGCAACGATCATAATTATATTTTCAATCAAAAGAGAAGAAGAGCCTTCAATTAATCCTTTTGCTCCTCCAATTTTTTCTGTAGCAAAAATCCCAGTACCTATAATTCCAACAATTCCTCCAAGACCATGCACAGCAAATACATCTAATGCATCATCTAAATTTACTTTATTTTTGTAATAAACTGCATAAAAAGTGATAATTCCAGTTATTACTCCTAGAATTAGTGCTGCTCCAACACTTACAAAGCCAGAGGCAGGTGTAATTGTTGCTAAACCAGCTATAGCACCAGTAGCAGCACCTACTCCACTAAATTTTCCACCACCATGAATTGTTCCTAAAACAACCCAAATAATCATTGCCATAGCCGCACAGGTATTTGTTACTAGAAATGCATTTATAGCTTGCCCGTTTGCAGCTAAACCAGATCCTGCATTAAATCCAAACCAGCCAAACCACAACATAGAAGCTCCAAGAATTACAAACGGGACGTTACTAGGCAGCCCTGGACTTCTTCTCCTTCCAACAAGTGCTGCGGCTGCGATTGCTGCAACTCCTGCATTTATGTGAACCACTGCACCACCTGCAAAATCTAATGCACCTCTTTTAAATAACCATCCATCAGATGACCATACCCAATGGGCTATTGGAGCATAAACAAAAGTTATCCATAAAACTAAGAAAATTAGATATGTCTTAAATCTAAATCTTTCACAAAATGCTCCTGTAATAAGTGCAGGAGTAATTATTGCGAACATCATTTGAAAAATTGCAAATATCTGATCATCAGGAGTATCTATCCCATTCAAAGCAAAATTTTCGAATGAGCCAAAATAACCATTTCCTCCTTCACCAAAAGCTAAAGTATAACCCCATAATACCCAAACAACACTCATAAGACCTAGAGAAATAAAGGAGTACATAATAGTTGAAACAATATTTCTATTTCTAACTAAACCTCCATAAAAAAATGCTAAGCCAGGGGTCATAAACAAAACCATTGCTGAAGCTACTAGCATCCATGCAATTGAACCAGAATCCATACTATCTCCTTAAATAAATATTTAAGAATAAATTATGTTACAAAGATGTGGATATTATGTTACGTAAATGTTTCAAAAATGTTACTTAATCTACAACCATTTAGTTAGTGATGCGTAATCTTTTCTAGTTTTTTTTGCTACTGAAGATGGATATCCAATGGAAAGAACTCCCACAATTTTCAGAGAGGGATCAACACCTAAAATATTATTTAGATTGTTTATTTTAGAAATTTTACCTGTAGACCATCCCACTCCTAAACCGATTGCTGTAGCAGTCAATTGCATATTTTGTATGGCACAACATACTGCTCCATAATTTTCTTCAGAAATTTCTGGATTTTCACTAATTTCAGTAAAAACAAAAATATAAAAAGGAGTTCTTTCAACTCCTAAAATAATTTCTTTTTTTTGATTATCATTCAATTTTTTTTGATTATCTTCCTGAAGATTTATCAATCCATTTGAAATGTTTTTCTTACTTGGAGAAGATTTTGAAATGACTACGAATCTCCATGGTTCAGTGCTTCTATGATTAGGTGCCCATATAGCAGATTCAAGTATCAAATTTATATGCGACTTATCGACTTCTTTATCTAAAAACTGTTTAGTATTTCTACGATTTTTTATAGTTTGTAATAATTCTTGATGTTTCATGATTAATAAATTTTTAAATATTTAAACAAATTATACGTTCTTGATGGTGTAAAATTAAGGCATGGATATAAAAAATTTAAAAGTTATTGATATTATTTTTGTAGTTTTATTCTTAATTACTAAAATTTTAGGATTATATGTACTTGTTGATGGGTGGCTAGTTAAATCTCAGGCAAATTACAGACAATTTAATGAGGCTGTCAATTTTTCTCAACAATCATATTTTCAAGATGTACAATTAATGGGAATTAATCAAATGATTCTTGGGATATTAATTATTATCGTTTCTCTAATTATTTTTAGTATTTATATCAAACATTTTAAATCCAAATAATAAATGCCTGAATTTTTTCAAGATAAGCTTTTTGGGAACAATTGCTACGGTTGTGGAGCATGGAATCCCAAAGGTCTTCAAATAAAATCATTCTGGGATAATGATGAAGCAGTATGTATTTTTGATCCCAAACCGCATCATGCTGCTATGCCTCCAGATGTAATGAATGGAGGAACTATTTCTACCATAATAGATTGTCATTGTGTTTGTTCATCAATCGCCGAGGCATATAAAAGCGAAGGTAGAGAAATTGGAGAAGGTGATCCTATATGGTACGCAACTGGATATCTGAAAATAGAATTTAAGAAACCCACAAGGATGGATGGGAAGGTAACTGTAAGAGCTAAAGTTTCTGAAAAAAAGAATAAAACAACTTTGTTTATTGCTAAATTCTTTGACAAAAACAATGAACTTACTTGCGAAGGCGAAGTTCTTTCTGTGAGGGTCCCCAGAAAATGGACTGACCCAAAGGGTTTATTTCAGAATTAGTAATTACTATGGAAAATGAATTAGAAATGATCCAGACTTTATCCGAATATCAAAATTTCGGACTAGTTCCATTTCCCTGCTCTCCATTTTCTACAAAAATTCATGATTCAGTTGAAGGAAGATTACTATTCCATAAAGCTTCTCAAGGGATTCAAATGAATGAAAAAGAAATTATTGAATGGTTTGGAGAAAAAAAACTAGATAACTGTGGGCTTATAACAGGAGAAAAAGGGAATCTTTCAGTTATTGAGTTTGATAATCAAGAAATATTGTCAAATTTATACAAAAAAATAAAAAATGATGAAAATATTTCTAATATTATATTCAAAAATTTTTTAGAAAACTTAGATCATTCCACAACTATGATACTTACACCAGACAAAAAATTACAATTTTGGTTTAGATATTCAAGAAACCTTCCAGCGTACGAAAATGATTATGACGAAATAGATTTACTAAAAGGAATAACAATATATTCAGATGGTTATATAGTTGCTCCCCCATCTTTTATCAGAGAAAAAAACAACTTTGGACAATATGAACTGCTTTTGGGTAAAAAACCTTCATTATTTCCAGAGGAAATAGATTTTTTTACTGAAATTTTATCTAAATAGTTGCAGTTTATTTATAGGCCAAATTCTAAATGCTAGCTGTCCATCAATTTGTTCTACTGGGACACACCCAAATGCTCTTGAATCGTTTGATAGATTTCTATTATCTCCTAAAACAAAAACGCAGTTTTCATCAACCATAATTGGAAAATCTGAATTAGGATTTGTCACACCTATACCTTGTTCCTGAATAATTCCATCAATAAAAACTGTTCTATTTTTAATGTCAATCTCCTCATTTGGTAATCCTATAACTCTTTTGATAAGTTCAGTTTCAGAGTTTTTTTTCTTAAATGCAATTATGGAATCTTTTTTAGGTTGGTTGATAATAATTTTTTGATCAATTATTGGTAAATTTATATAGTTTAATCTTAGAACCAATACTTTATCACCATCTTCTAAAGTCGGTTGCATAGACCTTCCATTAACTTCGTAAGGAGAAAATAATAATGAAATTATGACAAGCGTCAGAGATGAAATAATAATAGTTTTTGAAATATTTGTTAAATTTTGAATCATATAAATATCTTATATTGTTTAGATTAATAATTTATATTAGATAAAAATACAAAACAGAAAGTTATCATGAAAAAAATACTTATAACTGGAGGCTCAGGATTAGTAGGAAGTATACTATCAAAATATTTATCAAATAAATATCAAATTAGAATACTTGATCAGAATGATAGTTCTTTTGAAACTATAGTTGGTGATATAAGTAATCTAGAATCAATAAAAAATGCCTTTAAAAATATTCATACAGTTATTCATCTAGCGGGAGACAGAAGAGTTCATGGAGATTGGAGTTCTGTATTAAATAATAATATTGTTGGTATATATAACATTTATGAAGCTGCTAAGGAAAATGATGTAAAGAGAGTCGTTTTTGCAAGTTCTCAGCATGCAACAGGAGGGAATTATGATCAAGTCCCCTATACATTTATTGATAAAGGTGAGTACCAAAAAGTTCCATCAGATTATATTCCTTTAGATGAAGAAACTAGAATTAGACCAGATAGTTATTATGGGGCATCGAAAGCATTTGGCGAGGCACTAGGGAGCTACTATTCTGATTATTTTGGTATTTCTACAATAAATCTAAGAATAGGTTGGGTCATATCTGATGATGATCCTACTTTTTCTCCAACAGCTTTAAATCTTTGGTTGAGTCATAGAGACTTAAGTCAAATAGTAGAAAAAGCTATAGAAGCTTCAAGTGAAATAAAGTATGAAACATTTTATGCCACATCTGATAATTTTTGGAAAATTTGGTCAATAGACAAAGCAAAAAACATACTAAATTATAATCCTCAAGATTCTGCTCCAAAGAATTTTAAACTTAGAGAAATTAGAGATGCAGACAAGTAGGCTGTAATTTATATTCAAATATATCTCTTAATGAAATATAATCTTCATTAATAAAAAATTGTGATGAGGAAAAAATGGTACTGTCTGACAAGGATATAAAAGAAGCAATAAAATCAGGAGTTATTGGAATAGATCCTTATTTTGAAAAAGATGTTCAACCTGCAAGTGTAGACCTTCATTTAGATGAGACTTTACTGATTTTCAACAACTCAAATGCCCCATACATTGATCTCAAAAAAGAACTACCAGATTTAAATACAAAGGTACAAATACAAGGAGATGAACCATTTATTCTGCATCCAGGAGAATTTGTTCTAGGATCTACATTAGAAAAAATTACAATTCCAAACACAATGGTTGCAAGAATTGAAGGCAAAAGCTCATTAGGAAGATTAGGTCTATTGATTCATTCAACAGCTGGATTTGTTGACCCAGGATTTGATGGAAACTTAACTCTAGAGCTTGCAAATGTTTCAAGGCTTCCAATAACTCTTTATTACGGGATGAGAATAGGTCAAATATCTTTTCAAAAAATGAACTCCGCAGCTGAAAAACCTTATGGATCTCCAGAGCTTTCAAGTAGATATCAAGGACAAATAGATCCAACAGAGAGCAGAGTTTTTGAAGATTTTGAAAATCAAATTTCAAAAAAAAGTTAGATGGATGAAATTAAATTTCAAGAAAGAACTATAAAACTTGCTAAAAAATCGCAAGGAATAGTCGCTCCTAGACCGGCGGTTGGAGCTCTTCTGGTAAAAGATGGAAAGATAATATCAGAAGGTTATACAAAACCTCGTCCAGGACTTCATGCTGAAGCAGATGCAATTAATAATGCAAAAGAAGATATAAAAGGATCTACCCTTTTTTGCACCTTAGAACCACATAATTTTACAACTCATGATACTCCGTGTACTGAAAAAATAATCAATTCAGGAATAACAAAAGTTTCATGTCCTAAAATTGACATCAATCCAAAAGTTAATGGAAAAGGATTCAAAGATTTGAAAAATAAAGGGATAATTGTAGAAACTAATTGGGGTGACGAGCAGGTAAAAGATATTAATAATTTGTATGAAGGATATGAATTTAATTTAAAGCATAATCGTCCCAGAGTATCTGCTAAATTTGCTATGACTCTAGATGGAAAAATTTCAACAAAAAACGGTGAATCTAAATGGATAACTTCAGATCAATCAAGAAATAAGGTTCATGAAATAAGATACTTGTCTGATGCTATTATCACAGGAATAAATACTATTATTGAAGACAATGCCATATTAACTGCAAGGGAAGAAAATAAGCCCACAGGAAAGCCTAAATATAGGGTCATACTTGATAATAATTCTAGACTAAATGAGTCTTATAATATTTTTAGAGATGAGAGCCTTGGGCAGGTAATATGGTTTACTTCAAAGGATTCTTCACCAAAAAAAATCCCACAGCATATTTCTCATAAAAGCTCAAAGTTTACAAAAATTGATCCCAAAGAAGTATTAGAGCATCTCGGAGAAATTGGTTGCTTAGATATCTTAATAGAATCTGGTGGTACATTGCTTGGTTCTTTTTTTGATCAGAAAATTGTAGATAAAGTATATGCTTTTATCGCACCCACAATTTTTGGAGGGCAAACCGCACCTTCTCCTGTTGAAGGTAAAGGTATTGATAAAATCATAGACAGAATAAACTTAAAAAATGTATCCATTGAATCTATTGAAAAGGATATACTAATAACAGGAATAATAAATTAGATATGTTTACTGGAATAGTTGAAGAAGTAGGAAAAGTTAATACATTTAATGATTTCACATTAATAGTTGAATGTAAAAAAATTCTAGAGGGAATCAAAATAGGAGACTCTATTTCTACGTCAGGTATATGTTTAACTGTTACAAATTTAGAAGGAAATAAAATAAGTTTTGATTTGTCAGAAGAAACTATAAATAAATCTATTTTTGGAAAAGAACAAAAAATAACTCATGTTAATTTAGAAAGATCTGCAACACTGGAAACTCGTATTGGAGGACACCTAGTTGAAGGACATGTTGAAGAAACTGGTATTTGCAGAGAAATTGAAAAATTAAGAGAAAGCACGATTATAACTTTTGAAGTAAATAAAAATTTACTAGAAAATATCATTGAAAAAGGATACGTTGCGATTGATGGAACTAGCTTAACTGTGAACAAAATTTATGACAATACATTCCAAGTATCTATTATCCCTCACACATTAAATGAAACAACTTTTAAGAATCTCAAAATAAATCAATATGTTAATGTAGAAACTGATGTAAATGCAAGATACATTAAAAAATACGTAGAAGACATAATCAAAAGAAAAAGCTTATGAACTCAGAATTAAATACTCAAGGCCCAACAGAAAAACAGATGAAATCTGTAGAAAAAGCAATAGAATATTTCAAGAATGGGAAGATGGTAATTATTGTAGATGATGAGGGTAGAGAAAATGAAGGTGATATTGCTCTGCCAGCCCAAGATTGTAAACCAGAAGACATTAATTTTATGGCTACAATTGCAAGAGGACTTATATGTACACCTCTTGATGGCAGCATAATAGATAAATTAGATCTTGAACCAATGGTTACTCAAAATACTGAATCTATGGGGACGGCATTTACAGTTTCTGTTGATGCATCAAATGATATTGAGTCAGGAATATCTGCCAAGGATAGAGCTAATACAGTAGAAAAACTTTCAAACCCAAAATCTGAAAAAACTGACTTTGTAAAACCAGGACATATATTTCCACTAAGATATCAAAAAGGTGGGGTTTTAGTTAGAGCAGGACACACTGAAGGTTCTGTTGATCTTGTTAAGCTCTCAGGCAAAAGACCTGCTGCTGTTATTTGTGAAGTCATGAACGAGGATGGAACAATGGCAAGAGGAGATGACTTAAAGGTAATATCAGAAAAATATAATATGCCCATTGTGTCTATAGAGGATATTATCGCTTATAGAATAGCTAAAGAAAATTTAGTAGAAAAAATTGCAGAGGCTAACCTCCCTACTAAATACGGTGATTTCAAAATAGTTGGCTTCAAATCAAAGGTTGATAAATCTGAACCAATTGCATTAATTAAAGGTGAAATAAAGGATAATAAACCAGTTATGGTAAGAGTTCACTCTGAATGTACTACAAGCGATATACTTGATTCAATTAGATGTGATTGTGGAGATCAGTTAGATATGGCTCTTGAAAAAATATCTAAATCTGACTCTGGAGTATTTGTCTATATGAGACAAGAAGGTAGAGGTATAGGCTTACTAAATAAAATCAGGGCGTATAATCTTCAAGATGAAGGATTAGACACAGTTGATGCAAATTTATCTTTAGGTTTTCCCATGGACTTAAGGACTTATGGAATTGGAGCACAAATATTAAGAACTTTGGGTATAAAGAAATTTGATCTTCTAACTAATAATCCAAGAAAAGTTATAGGACTTGAAGGTTTTGGTTTAGAAATAAATTCAACTATAAATCTTAGTCCTGAAAAAAGGCCTCAAAATAAAAAATATTTAGAAACAAAAAAAACAAGAATGGGACATAATATTGAGTAAACTAAGTGGTGAAATTGGAGTTCTTGATAAAGATCCGTCAAAAATAAATGTTGCTTTAGTTAAGGCAAAATTTAATTACGATATTACAGAAGAAATGGAAACATTAGCAATAAAAAGATTGAAAGAACTTGGGGTGAAGAATATTTCGAGTTATGAAGTTCCAGGGTCTTATGAATTACCTTATGCTTGCAAAAAAATATCTGATAATTATGATGCAATAATAGCAATTGGATGTATTATCAGAGGAGAAACAGATCATTATAAGTTCATTGCTGAAAACTCAAGTTTTGGAATTCAAAAAGTTTCAATAGAAGAAGAAATTCCTATCATTTTTGGAATTCTTACTGTTGAAAATCATAGTCAAGCAAAATCTAGAATATCTAATGCTGTCTCATATGCAGAAAATGCTGTAGAAATGGCCTGTAACTTCTAAATAAGACCAACTTCTTTAGCTCTAGTTATCAATTCTTTTACTTCACTGTCTAATAATCTCCTATTAGGTTGAATAGATCTCCCACAATCAATCTCTAAAATTTCTGACAAAAGATTTTTTGATGCATCTGCAGCAGAATTATAAGATTTTAGTACGCTAACTTTCTTAGTAACTTCTTTTTGTTTTTCTTGAGCAAGATCAATATCTCCAGCTATCCATGCTTGATACAAAGCATTGTAAACTGCTGGGATAATTGACAAAGGAGCATCTACAGTACCTACTGCACCTAAAGTTAATGAAGGTAGAGGGAGAAAACCATTTCCTGAGAAACATGCTAATCCCATATTCTTAAAAACAGGGATCATAGCTTGATTAGCGGCAGAATGTTTCAATCCTGCAACGTTAGGAATTTGATCTATAACTTTGTCCATAGATACTTGACCTGGCGCTGTTGCGTTTCCAGGGACAAATTCAACTCCTGTAATTTGAGGTAAGTTATAAACAAAAAAAGGTAAATTATCACAAGCGTCAGAAACTTCTTTATAAAAATCTAAAACACCTTGTTCATCTGTAGGATAAAGAAATGGAGGCAATAAACAGATAGAGTCACAACCAGCATCTTTAGCAGCCTTAGCTCCAGCTATAGAAAGTTCTGTAGTTATGCCACCAACATGCATTATGGTCTTAACCTTACCTTTACAAACATCTGCAGAAACTTCAGCTGTTTCTCTTCTCTGTCTCTCAGATAAGATTGGCCCTTCTCCAGTAGTACCTGCCAGCCAAAAACCACCAGCACCATTTTCAATGTTGTACTCAAGGATTGCCCTTAGGGCGTCTTCCTTGATACCTTCTCCATCAACAACCGGAGTAGGATTAGCAGGAAAAAAACCTTTATAATCTTCTAAATCTTTTGCTATCATATTGAAACCTCACTATTATTTAATAATAAATATAAAAAGGATTATACAATTGAGCAACCCTATAGACAATTGGGAAATAAAAGATAACAAATTATATAGAAAATATGAGTTCAAAAGTTTTATGGATGCAATAAACTTTATTAACCAAGTGGCTGAAATTTCAGATGCCATGGATCATCATGCTGTAATAACAAACGTATACAATACTGTTGAATTTGAACTTTGGAGTCATGATCAAAACTCAATAACTGATAGTGACTATTCTTTGGCTGAGTCAATAGAAGCTTTGAAAGAGGAAACAAAATGAATTTTAGAATAGCAATTATAAAATGTTTCATGCTTTATGCAATTTTTTCTGGCAGAGCAAAAAGGGCTGAATTTTGGTGGTTTTTTCTTTTTTGTATGATAGTCGGATTAATGGGTTCAGTTATTGATGCAGCCCTTGGTCTTGATGAAGCAATCGGAGGAAACGGCGTATTTACTACATTGATTCAATTGGCTACATTTTTACCTAGTATAGCGGTTGGTTCACGAAGATTGCATGACACAAATAGATCTGGTTGGTGGCAACTTCTATGGATAGTAGTTTTTATAGGTTGGATACCTTTAATTATTTGGTTAGCTTCAACATCTAAGAATGAAAATAATAGGTTTGGAGACGAACCTACAGATTAATTTATGAAGTTTTCGCCAAAAAAAATAAAAGAGCTAGGAAATTTCTTAAAAAATTCTTATGTCCCAAATAATATTCCAGGTTTTTCTGTATTGGTAAACCAAGATAGCAAAGAAATTTATTATTCTGAATATGGTCTCATAGATGTAAATAGAAAAAGAAAAATAAATAGAGATTCAATTTTTAGAATCTATTCTATGACCAAACCAATAACAAGTATCTCTATTATGATGTTACTGGAACAAGGTCTTATAAATATAAATGATGATGTTGAAAAATTTATTCCCGAGTGGGAAAACTTAAGTGTTTATCAATCAGGAAGCTTTGAGAACCTAATTACTGAACCACCAAAAAGAAAAATGAAAGTAAAAGATCTCTTAATGCATAGGTCTGGTTTGACATATGATTTTGAAGAGACTTCATTCGTTCAAAAAATATATCTAAAAGAAGAAATTAAGATAGCTAGATCAAAAGAAAAGCTTTCAGCTGATCAATACATTAAAAAGTTAGCTGATATACCTTTAGCTTTTTCCCCTGGAGAACACTTTAATTATTCAATTTCAACAGATATTTTGGGATTTATAATTGAACGAATCACTGGAAAATCTCTTGAAGATTATTTCAAGGAAAAAATATTTGATCCACTAGGAATGAAAGATACTTTTTTTCAAATCCCAGAAAATAAAATTAGTAGATTAGCAAATTGTTATATATACGATCAAACTAATGATAGATATATTGTTGAGGATGATTTTGAAAAGAGTTCATATATAGAAAAACCTTCATGCTATTCAGGAGGAGGTGGATTATTATCTACAATTGATGATTATATGAAATTCTGTGAATTACTACAAAATAAAGGGACACTTAATGATGTAAATATTATTGGTTCACGTACAGCAAGTTTCATGATGTCTAATCATTTAGAAAAAGATATTGATTTGTACGATATTGCCAAAGGGAAATGGGGTACTAATATTGGTAAAGGAGTAGGTTTTAGTCTTGGCGGCTCAATAGTAATAGACCCTATTAAGAATATGAGCTTAAGATCAAAAGATGAATTTTCATGGGGAGGCGCAGCCTCAACCCTTTTCTGGGTTGATCCTAGAGAAAAAATTAGTGTTGTTTTTATGACTCAAATGCTAGGCAACCCATTGAGTCAAAACTTAAGAGAAGATCTAAGAACCCTTGTTTATCAAGCACTAATATAAATGAAAAACATACTAGTTACTGGAGCCACGTCTGGAATAGGTTATGAGGTTATTAAGCTTTTAGCAGAGAAAAAAAACAACATAATCTTTTTTGCAAGAAATGATAAAAAATCATCACAATTAAATGATCTATTAAAACAAAGATATAATGTACTGGGTCGTTATTATATCTGTGACTTCAGTGATCTAAATACAGTGAAGAAAGCCACAGAAGAATTAATTAAGGATACTAAAAAAATAGATTGTATTATAAATAATGCTGGTAAGGTATATTTTTCTTATGATAAGACGAAAGACGGTATAGAAAGATCTTTTCAAATAAATTATTTATCTCATTTTTATATAACTGAAAAATTATTAGAAAAAAATATTTTAGATAAAAATTCCCAAATAATCAACGTGTCATCAGTGGCACACAATCCAAATTCTTCAATCAATAGCCTAGATTCAATAAAGTATAAAAAATTGGTTGGAAAAATGAATTTCAAAGATATAAATTATGAAAATGAAAAATTCAGAGGTTTTACAAGTTTATTCTATTCAAGGAGTAAAATGGCTCAAATAATGTGGTCATACCACAGATCAAAATCTCTTGATGAAATAAACATAAATTCAATTCATCCAGGATTATTAGGCAGTAATGTTATATTTGAAAATGGAATTTTTGGTAAATTACTTACTCCTCTATTTAAGCTGTTTTTTAGAAGCTCAAAAGAAGGCGCAAAAAATATTTTATATGTAATTGAAAAAGTTAATGATGAAAATCTTACTGGTAAATATTTTGACGAAAGAAAAATAAGTGATTCCCATGAATACTCATATAATGAAGAGGATCAAAAGGAACTTTTCGATCTTAGTAAAAAATTATTATTAGATAGAAAAATCTTCTAAACTATCTCTACTTTATTTTGTACAAAACCAACATTCTCAAGAGCAATCTTTACAGTATCACCATCCTCCAATGGAATTATATCTCCATCATTTCTTGCAATTGCAAAACCACCTGAATATTGAATCACTAAGTCGGGAGGTGAATCATGAGCTGTGGTAGCAGAAACAATATCATTTGGAGATAACTTGAAATCTGAAATTATTGACCCTTCAGCGATCAATTTATTATTTCTATACTGATTTATTTCTAATTTAAGTCTGATTGGCATAGAATTTTCTTCTTCATCTTCCATTGATAAAATACATGGTCCTATTGAGGCACATCCCTTGAACACTTTTGATGGAGAAACCCAAAATTGAGATTGAGCTCTTAAGTTCCCTGCAACCTCATTTCCTACAGAAATACCAACAAATTTTCCCTTATAAATTATAAATATAATTTCTCCTTCTGAAATAGTTTTTTCAGTATCTGATCTAACACCTATATTCTCATAAGGGCCAACTAATCTATTATTAGAACCTTTGTATAATAAAGTTGAAATATTTGGATTTTGAAATGGAATTAGAGAATCATCCGAAGATTCTCTGATTTGATCTTCAGTAAGTATCAATCGATTCCCAAAGCCTTCAGCCCACATTTCATCAGGTTCAATTGGCTTTATTATTCTTGCTGAGCCTTTTTTATTCATAGAATCATCAATTAGTTTATTTAAATCAAATGTTCTACCCTGCTTAGATTTAAGTAAATCTTTAGTAATCTCGTCAACTTTCAATCCCGTAATATTACTTGTTTCAAGCAATGATTTATAATCCGAAACTAGATCATTGATACTAGTCAATGAGACGATTTCTTTTTCATTAGTTTGAACACAAAGATGTTTGTCCCCAAACTCTTCTAAAATTCTGTAATATTTCATAAAACCTCTAAAAATTCAATATCCTTTATGTGGATACAGATATTACAGTATAAGAATTATGAATAAAATTGAAGACAATTTAGAAAAGAATATCAAAAAAATCAATATTCCTTCAAAGAAAAATTATGTTTTTTCATTTTTTATATCTCTTTTTATAACGATAATAATCAATAATATTTTTTCTATTACAATAGGAAATATAATAGGTTGGATTTTTGACTCATCAATAGTTTATTCGATTTTTTTCTCCCCAGTTTTCAAATCTATTTCTCTTGCTTTTTGTTTTAGACTTTCTTATCAAAGATTTAATGAATTAAATTCTAAAAGAATAATTTATTGGTTATGGATGGTTGCTATTATTCATACAAATTACATAACTCTTAGAATAAATTATTCTGATGAAGGTAATTCATATAATGATTTTGAATTAATTATTAGAATCCTATTAGAAATTTTAGGTTATGTTTTCGCTATAAATTACCTCAATAAATTTTTTGATAAAAAAGAATAATTATGAATTATTTAAGAAAAATAAAAGAAAGAATTAAAAAACATCCAATCTCAAGCTTTTTATTTTTTATATTATTTTTAGTAATCATTACATTAGCTGTCCCTTACTTAGAAACATCAGATAAAAATGTTGCTAATGAAGAATTATTAAACAGTATTTCAAATCCTCAAAATATCCCGCTTGAGTTTGTAAATATCACTGAAGATTTTTCTTCTGATCAAATAAACAATATAAAAAACTTAACTGAAAGATTTTCAATTGAGCAAATAATAGAACTTGAGAAAAGAATTGTAAGAGATAATTTTGAAAGGCTTGATTTTACAGACATTGAAATAGACAAAGAAGATGAAGATTTTTTATCAGGTTCTATAAGTGTTAAGAAAAAATATGAAGACCTAAATACTGAATATGAGTTGCTACTAAGTGAATACAGTAAAATTGTTGAGAATGTAAAAGAAATTGAAAAAGAAAATTCTACTAGTCAATCAAAGACTGTTTCTTTAGCAATAGAAAATCAATCACTAAATAACAAAATACAAGAATTTAAAACAAAAATTTCTGACTTAAATGATGAAAAAGTAACCATACTTGAAGAAAATGACAGATCTATTAGTGATCTAAAATATGATCACGATAATCAAATTTCTAAACTTAATGATGATTTGGATAATATGATTTTAGAGGTTAAGAATATAAGAGAATCTTATAAAACTGGGAACTCAATTTTAGATACAACGGTGAGGACAGGTCAATCTGCAAATTTTAAGTTTAATTGGGTTGAACTAGATAAAAAATCAGAAAATGATTCTAGGTATCTCAGAATAGACTTAAATAATTTATCAGATACAAATCCTTATAATTTCAGACTAATGAATTACCTTCCAACAGGAAGTATGATACCACTACTTACTGATGATACATTGGGATTAGTTTCTAAAACAAATGAAGATCAAGAGTTCTTTGTTGGTGATGTAGTTAGTTATGTCCCTACAAAATTTGATGCATCTCCTGGAGATATGGAAGGCTGCGATATTTCATTAGAATTCATACTGAAAAAAAATTATAATCATATTTCGCATAGAATTATTGATAAAAGATGGGATGAAGAATTAGAGGAATGGAAGTATCTTCCAAAAGGTGATCAAAACGCACTACATGATGGGTGTTTTATAACTAGCAAAGAAATCAAGTATAAATTGGAAATGTTAATTAAAATCCAAAATTGAATTCTTTTATTCTAATTAATCTAGGCATAGTATTTAGATATTAGGAATATAATAGAAAAGTATAAATTTTTGATTTGCCCATTCGTCTAGTGGTAGGACATCAGACTCTGAATCTGAGAACCCAGGTTCGAATCCTGGATGGGCAGCCAATGATATATGCCCCGTTGGTGTAGTGGCCTAACACGCCGCCCTCTCAAGGCGGAGATCACGAGTTCGAATCTCGTACGGGGTACCATTTCAGATTTGAGTTTGATTTTTTTATAATTATTCTAGCCAAAGATAAGGTTCAAAAAAATCATGATCTGCATTATATTTTTCGTAGAAAGATAAATGAGATGAAATAATTGAACTTAAAAAATTTGAGATTATTTTTATCATAGATGTATTTATTTATTAGTTGTTAATTTGATCATAAAAATTAATTATGTGTTTCTTGTGAATATTTTATTAAGAACAAATGAAATAATTTAATACAAAAAAACATTAATAAATCTAAGGAGAAATATTATGGAATTTATATCTTCAATCAAAGATGGTTTTAAAAATTACGCAAATACTAAAAATATGTCATCAAGGTCTCAGCTATATTATTGGTTTATATTTGTATTTGTATCGCTTATTTTTTGTACTTTACTTGATATTGTTATTTTTGATTCAAATGCCTACAGTCAGTTGCTCGAATTAAACAAACCAACTGGATGGTTAAGCAGGATTTGGTTCTGGTCTATTATTACACCCTCAATCACAATTATTGCAAGAAGAATAAAAGGTATGTCTAAGCCTATCTTTTATCAAGGTCAATTCATTGATATTGCAATTATGATTGTAATTTTACTTATTATGTTATTAGTATTGGCCTACTAAAGATCTATTTATTTAAATATAGAAATTATGAATCAATCAGAGTTATTTTTCAAATAAATGATTTTTAATACAATGATTATTAATGTAATAAAAATTGTATTAGGAGGAAATTATGGAAGGATTAGGTGTAATTGGTTTTGTTATTGGGTTGGTTGCATTTATCAGAGTAGAAAAACTAATTAGAGTATTAAAATCACAAGGAACAATTAGTACAAAAAATAAAGATTAATCTGCATAATTTATATATTCTCTATATAAATAAAATTTTTTCAGTCGAAAAAAATGGAGAAAAAATGAAAATAGTAAATATAGAATCCTTCCCAATTAGAGTTTCAAATAGTTCTGACAAAGGTAGAAAAATCGATACAAAAAATATCAATACTGCCATGCTTGCTAATAATGAACTTTCTGAAAAACTTGATTCTTATAAAGAAAA
>TARA_B100001121_G_scaffold102176_1_pt1 | contig 16121 bp, 14 predicted proteins | sample TARA_B100001121 | Tara Oceans TARA_B100001121 (sample SAMEA2622817) | marine metagenome | biome: marine biome (ENVO:00000447); feature: surface water layer (ENVO:00002042); material: "saline water (ENVO:00002010), including plankton (ENVO:xxxxxxxx)" | depth 5 m
CACCTCATCAAAGTTGATTTGCCAGCATTTGTATAACCTGCCAAGGCAATTTTATACTGACCATCTCTTTTCTTTCGCTGTGTATCTCTTTCGTGATCAATCTTAATTAATTCTTTTTTAAGGTTTGAGATTCTAGTTCTAACGAGTCTTCTATCAACTTCTATTTGTGTCTCACCAGCACCAGCTCTAGTTCCTATGCCTCCCATTTGTCTTTCAAGGTGGGTCCATGCTCTTGTTAGTCTTGGTAATAAGTATTCAAGTTGGGCTAGTTCCACTTGCGTCTTGGCTTCCTTAGTTTTAGCGTGCTGTGAAAATATCTCAAGAATCAACGAACTTCTATCTATTACTTTTACACTTTTACTTAAATTGGAAAAGTTTTTTATCTGGGCTGGACTAAGCTCATCATCAAAAATTACAAGCGATACATTTACACTTTTTGCCTGCTCAATAATTTGTTTTGCCTTACCTGGACCAATGAAAAATGAAGGGTTAATCTTATTGAGTTTTTGAATAAAGCAATGAACTACATTGGCTCCAGCAGTTTCTGCAAGCAAACTCAGCTCATCAAGGTGTTCATCAACTTTTGTAACTGTCAAGTTGCCATAAACTGCCCCAACCAAGAAAGCATTTTCAGCTAATGTTTTACTTTTACTGTCAATCAAAGGTTAGCTTGCTTCTTTGCGGGCCTACTGATAACTGACTCAATCAAATAAAAGATAATAGCTAAGATAAGAAATAATCTCCACATGGATTGACCAAACCGGTTAGCTTTAATCTTCTCGGTTATCTGATCATCTAAAATTGTAATCATAGTATCGTTGAATTGATCTATTAGCTCATCAAGATCAGCTCTGATTTGTGGTGATTCAAATTTTGATAAGAATGTAGAAAATGAAGTATAATAATTATCTTCAAAATAAAGATCATAGGAGCCTAATTCACTTGTATTCTTTATTTCTATTTGCTCATTCTGATAGTTTGGTACAACAGTTATTTCTTTTTTTGATGGGGTAATGAGTTTCCATCTTTGATTTATTGTTTCGTTAGGAATGTTTATTTTTTTGATTTGATCGATTAACACTGGAGTGGTATTAAATTCATCTGTAGCTCCTAAAACTAGTGTTCTATGAATGAGCGGTATCAATAAACCTTTAAGTGCAAAATCATTCCATTTTAAATCAAGGGGGGATGTTAAAAAAAGAATCTGCCCATCATATGATTTTATCTCGCTAATAAATGAATCACCGTTATTCATCGATAAGATAGACTTGTGAGATTGATTTAATTTTACAAGATTGTACTTAAATATTTTAGGTAATGATAATTCTGGCTCACGAAGATTTAATTGGTTAAAAATTGGATTTTGACGGTCGACAATTTCAACAGAAAAAAAAGACTCCCCTTGGACGGATACAGTTTTTAAGTAAGTTGGAAGAAATAAATTTGACATTAAATCTTGATCTAATGATTGATAATTCTTACCACTAAACCATAAAATAGAACCACCATTTTGAAGAAATACTTTAATAGATTGAATAGATCTTGTGGATAGATAAGGCGGGTCGACCAATATCAAAACATCAGTCTGATCTAAAAATATAGCATCAATAGATTGCATTTCTTTAAGTTCAATATCTAAAAAATCTGATTCACCGTTTATCGATTCCAATACTGTTCTTATTAAAAATGAATCCTCAATGTTTGATGTAATTACTTTGCAAGAAATTTGCTCAGGTATGTAAAGCTCAAATGTTTTTTTGTTGTCTAATCTAAACTCATCTTTGTCAATTTCAATACTCCCCTTAACAATGCCAGCTTTTGCAGGGTAAGATTCAAATTGATATTCTTTTATACTATTTAAACTAAAATTTGAAACAATTTGCCCAATACGATTTTCATTTAAATATAACTCTATAGGAATATTGTTTTTTTCAATCAAACCGCTGTTCTGGATTTTTGCCTTTATTTTTAAAAGCTGATTAGGCTGCTTGATTTGCCCGGTTGTTGAAATACTGCTTACTGAAAGATTGTCTCTTAAAAATTCATTTTTAGTTACATAGAATTGCCAGCTTTTATGAAGTTCAGCAAAGCCAGATGGCGGTAAGGATTGAAAATCACTCAAGACAAAACATTCTTGATTAGGCAATTCATCTTCAATTGATTTTAATAGAGAATCTGTAAATGTCCATAAATTATCATACCCCATAGATTGAGAAACCTGCAAATTTTTAAAATCGAACTGCACACCTTCTTCTATGATGTCATCAAATATCATTTTTGGAGGGTTGGTTTGAAAAATCTTAAGATGTGTTACCCCATCAAAGCTTGAAAAGATAAATGGAAGTGTAGATAGATTTTTTTCAAGATGAGATAAGCTATTTTTATTTACTCCGAGGCTTGCAGAATTATCTATAATTACTACAGCTATTGATTCAGTTGAGCTAGCAACCCAAGCGGAGTTCTTGTTTTTTTGAATTGGACCAGAAAATACCAAAACGAGACAGGCAATGATCAACATTCTCAATAAGACCAATAACCACTCTATTACTTTTAATTTTTTAATTGATTCGGTTTCTAATGACTTAAGATGAATAAGCGATGGAAACTCAACTGTTTTTGAGGTTCTTTTACTGGCTAGATGAATTATTAGTGGAATGATTGTTGCAAATAAACCCCAAAGAATAGAAGGGAATAAAAAAGACATTAAATTATACCTGAGCTAATTGTCATTGCTGATGCTGAAAAAACAGGAATGCTTAAGTTATCATCAATTGGAATGGGGACAACTTCAATAATCATTGCAGAAAAGGCCCCAATTATAGAAACATAAAGGGGTAATGAATTAAAATAAAAAGCAATGAAAATACAAGGAAGTAAACCACCTAAAAAACCTTCAAAAGTTTTATTGAAAAATGCGACTTTTCCAAATTTTCTACCAATTAATGATGCAAAAGTATCGCCTAGGCTCATAAAAATAAGTGAAAGAATCGCTATATTTTTTGGAAACAATGAAATAGTTAATAAAGAGGCTATCATCACCCAGGTTGCACCAGTAAACTTACCTTTTATCTCGTGATTTCGTAGCATCTTACCAAAAATTTTGATGAAAAATATTTTAATAAAAGGGAATTTACTCCTTATTACATCGACAAAAAGAAACAGGCAGGTCAACCCAAATAAAATCTTTAAAAAATCACTTTTATTTGGAAAAATATGCCAATAGCTCAAAGGAATGACCAGATTTAATAGATGTATTGCCTTGCGAACATATTCATGGGAGCTAATCATTTATTGTTTTGAAGCGTATCGAAAATATCTTGCAAATCTAGGATGCTCACTACCAGATTTATTTTAGCTGACTGCTCAAGAACTGTTCCAGGAATGATTGACTGATCTAAAACAGTGTACGGGACTAAATCTTCGTTTTGCTGATAGGATACCTTTCCTAATTTAAGTTTTGAATTTTTTAGCTTTTCTTTTGCATTATTTAAGCTCAAACCAAAAAGTTGAGGGACTTGAAAAAAATCTGGTGGGAGACCCATGCTTACCGTCAACTGCAAGCCATAACCTTTTTTTATTTGATCACCAAATTTTGGAAATTGCCATGCCACTGTACCTTCTTGATAGTCAGGATTAAATTCGGTATAAATTGTATCAACATTTAAGCCTAATTGTTGAAGTGAAATTTCTGCGCTTCGTCTGGATTGACCTACTAGATTTGGAACATCTATCATTTTTTCAGCCTGAGCAATTTTTAGCTTGATTGTTCTACCTCTTTTGACTTTACTACCAGAGGTTGGATATTGATCGATTACTGTCTCAGGATCAACTTTTGATGTAAATAATGTATCAAAAACATCTCCCTTAAAACCCTCGGCACTCAACTCTCTAAGAGCGCGATCAATGCTTTTTCCCTGCAAGTTCATCAAAATAACGCTATTGTCTTTGCGTATATAGAAAGGCATTATCAACCAATCAAACAATAAGAAAATCATCAAAGATGACAATATCAGAGCTATTGAAAAGTTTAATATTTTACTTAACATCTTCTTATTCTTGCTGCAAACATCCCGTCAACATTATCTCTGGGTGGAAAAGTTTCAAAGCAATTTTGTTCATTTATCCATTTCTTTGGAACAAAGCTTTCTGCAGATTCAAGTTTATAATTCGAATTCAATTTAAGAAACGAGCTTACTACATTCCAATTCTCTTGATACTCAAGCGAGCAAGTTGAGTAGACAAGAATACCATTTGGCTTTAAAAAACCAGACATATGTTGAAGAATTTTCATTTGATAAAAGGACATCTTTTTAGAGTCTCCTTTTTTTCTTCTCCATTTAATATCAGGCCTTTTTGAAATAACACCAGTTCCTGTACAGGGAGCGTCTATGAGGATTCTATCGGCATTTGGAAATTCATCCTTTGTAGCATCTTTTAATTGCCACGAAATTGGAAGACTAAGATCTTTGCAGCGTTGTTTTGCCTTCAGAACCAAAGATTTGTTTATATCTGAAGAGTAAACCTTTGCCGATTCTTTGGTTTTATGGTAAATATAAATTGATTTTGTTCCAGGAGCAGCGCACACATCCAATACCACATCCCCTTTTTTAGGGTTTAAAAGTTCAACAATTGCACCTGAAGCGCGATCTTGAATGAAAACTTCGCCATTTGCATGGAAAGAGCTAGAAATAATTTTTCCAAGCCCAGAATCAATTCTTAAGAAATTTTGTGAAAAGGGGCTTTTATGAAATTCTACTCCCAATTGGTCAAGCTTGCCTTTCAACATATCCATTGGCATATTTGTTCTAATATCCTGCAAAGAAGGTTTGTTTAAATGATCTAAAAGCTGTCTAGTTTTTAGATCTCCAAATTGAGCACTCCAATTGTCCACCATCCATCTGCTGAAAGATTTCTGAATAGCAAGGTCTTTGCTCTTAAGAATAGTTTGCTTTTCTATTTTTTTTGCTTTTCTTAAAACAGCATTAACCAAACCTGAAAAGTTGGTTTTTTTGACTTTTTTTGAGATGTTAACCCAAGAATTTACTACAGCATGATCCGGTACAGATTCATCCATAAAAAATTCATAATAACCCAAACGTAGAATGCACAAAATTTCTAATGGTAATTTTTTGATCGATTTATTAAGCGATGGAGCTATTAGAGCATCTAAAAATTTCTTCCAGCGAATAACTTCATTTGACAAAACCATAGCTCGCTTTCGGTCATTTGAAGCAATGTTATTTTTTTTATAATAAGCATTTCTTATTGATTTTAGTTGCAGGTTGAAAGTCTCAAATTCAAATACAATCCTAAATGCATGATACCTTGCGCTATCCATATTAAATAAATTCAATGAGAGATTCTTTATTAATTCCCCTAACCCAGTCCTCAGCTCTCATAGCGCGCTTTCCTTCTGCTTGTAATAATAGAATTTTTAAAAAGTAATCTGAACACGATACAAATAATGATTCATTATCTATCATTATTGTACCAGCATTTACTGATGACAGGTCTTTACGTACAATTGATTCTAATATTTTTATCCTTTTACCATTGAAAGTTGTATAGGCGCCAGGTGATCTATAAAGAGCGCGAATTTTTGATTGAACAGAGAATGCGCTTTGATTCCAATCAATTTGACAAATTTCTTTGGTTATTTTTGGCGCTTGTGAGGCTAATGAATTATTTTGAATGATCGGCTCAAAATCCTTTCTAGTAATTTCCTTTAGAGATTTAACAAGAAGTTTTGCTCCATTTAAGGATAATTTTTCTGAAAGACTTTCATAATTATCGGTGTTTTCAATTTCAATCTTGTCCTGTAAAATTAAATTTCCTTTGTCCACTTCAGGTATGATAAAAAAAGCTGTGTTTCCTGTTACCCTATCACCATTCATAAGAGCATATTGAATTGGAGATGCTCCCCTATATTTTGGCAGCAACGATGCATGAAGATTGATCGCACCAAATTGTGGAATATCTATTATATTTTTGGGTATAATTTTAAAAGCAACAACTATGATCACATCAGGATTTAAATCTTTAATCCAGTTGTAAACTGAAAGATCGCTTAAACTTTCAGGGGTATATAGATTTAAATTTAATTCTAGAGCTTTTTCACCAAGTGGAGATAGTTTTTTTTCTTTCTTCCGACTATTTCGTTTTGGGGGATCGCTTATGACTCCAACAATTTCATGATCTGAATCATTAAGCAAGTCTAATGATGGGCATGCAAAAGAGGGGTTACCCATAAAAACAATTCTCATTTAAGGACTCTACTAAAAATGAGATTTTTCAATTTTATCAAACACTAATTTTTTATTTGGAATTAGCTTTTGCTCTTGAAGCTTCTTTGATTGAATTGAGTTCTTTTTTTATTCCAATTTTCTCAACTTCATGAACGCGATCAATGATAAGATTTCCATTAAGATGGTCCACCTCATGCTGGATAACAGTAGCAAGCAGTCCATCAAACTGTTTTGAAAATTTTTTACCAGTCCTATCTTGAAAATCCATGGTGATTTTACTGGGTCTTTTTACATCTAATCGGACATTAGGAACTGAGAGACATCCTTCATTCAACCATGATTCACCTTCTGTTTCAGTAATCATTGGATTAATAAATACATGTATATTTTCGCCTTCCTCTTCAATATCCGATATATCAACAACGAATATTTGCAAATCTACATTTATTTGATTTGCAGCTAATCCAATCCCATTTTCTTCGTACATGGTATCAAACATATCATCAATAAGATCATCGAGATCATTAAAATCTCTTACTGGTTCACATTTTTTCCTAAGAAGTGTTCTGCCGTAATGGATAACCTCTCTAGCAGACACTAAGAACCGCTTTCTATAACTTCTGTTGGTTCATCATTTCCAGCGCTTGCCAATGATGAGATTGAAGATCTATTTATTGTAATCTTAGTGCTGGAATCGACCTGTAATAATATAGCCCCACCATCTTTGCCTTTAAATCCGTTAATAGTACCATGAATGCCTCCAATAGTAATGATTTTGTCACCTTTTTTTAATGCTTTAATCATTTCTTGTTTTTCTTTTTGCCTCTTTGCCTGAGGTCTTATCATTAAGAAATACATTATTGCTAAAATTAAGATAAAGGGGAGGTATGCCATCATACCAGCGCTTTGATTTGCTTGAAAAAATAATAGAAATTTCAATTTATACTCCAAATTTGATAGTAAAAATTACCCAGAATTAAAGGAAATAGATACTATCTTTCGGGATTCAATTTAATCTCAAATGTAGTGCCTATACCTGGTGAGCTTGATAGAATTTGAACCTTACCATTATGGATTTCTTCTACGATTCGCCTAACCAAAGAAAGGCCTAGTCCCCACCCTCCTTTTTTAGAACTAAAACCAGGCTTGAAAATATTCTTCCAATCTTTTTTTGCTATACCTGATCCATTGTCTGAAATTGTAATAAAAACGATATCTTCTTTTTTTTCCACACATAATTCTATTTTACCATCAGATGATTTAATAGAATCAATTGCATTCCGAATGATGTTTTCCAGTGCCCAACCAAGCAAAATCTTATTACCCATCACGTTTGGTGCATCGACAATATTAACTTTGAGTAAAATATTATCACTCAAAGCTGGGAGTCTTTTTTTAAGATATTTAACTTGAGAATTGATCAAATCAGACAATGCGATCTTTTGGAGATTAGATTCGGTGCCCATTTGACTAAATCTATCGGCTATCTGTTCAAGTCGAGTTATGTCGGATGACATTTCCTTCGCTGCAAATGTAGCCTGATCAGGGTGAGATTTAATTCTTTCCACCCATCCAAGCAATGCAGAAATAGGAGTGCTCAATTGATGAGCTGTTTCACGCGACATTGATACTAAAAGCTGTCTTTTTTCATTGTCAGTAATTGAGTTGAATCCTAAAAACCCAACTAGAATAAAAATTGATACAATTGCAATTTCAATGAATGGCAACCATTGAAGTTTTTGAATGAGTGTTGAATCTCCATAATGAAGAAATCCCAAAACGAAAGTCTGATTAGCTTGGGCATCAAAATATTTAATTGGAATTGGATCATTGATTCGATCCATAGAATTAAGAATTTCTTTTAACCCATCCAAGCTTTGAGGGTTTGCAAGATTTTTAGAATAAAGCGGTGTATTTTGCGAATCTGAATAAATGATTGGAAACTTTACTTTTTTGATGATCTCATCAAAGACAAATCCAAGGTTTGCGTCTGTTTCTTCATTAATTGTTTTTGCGATTACAGACGCATATATTGAGACGACCTCCCTATTGTCTTTTCGAAGTTGTGAGACTATAGAGTTTGAATAATAAACAGTTGAAGCAGCAATTAGTAGAGCAAAAAGAAAAATTCCTAGTTTAATTTTAGTTGCTTTGGAATACTTCATTTTTTGTTTGTCTTTTTAAACCTATTGCAATCAATCCCAATGAAAGTAGAGTACACAAAATAGAGATCAATAAACCACGGTTAAATGATGTTTTATCATAAATGAATTCTACAGTATGACTTCCTTTTGGGATTCTAACTCCCCTTAGCAAGCCATTCACTTGCAATGTTGTAACGGGATTACCATCAACATACGCAATCCATTTTTTTGGATAAAAAATCTCGCTCAGGACTAAAAACTGATCCTCAGTTGATTCTGTAGATAAAGATATTTTATGAATTGATTTTACAAAAGAAGTGATTTTTCCAAGGGTATCTACTTTGAAATCAATAGGATCATAAATAAACGCTTCATCTCTTGGATCAAAACTTGGATCAGTGATTTTTTGCCAAATATTTTCTTTTTTTGCCACTTTTAAATCCTTTATAAACCAGGCTCTGGGTAAATAATTATCAAGTCTGTAAACAGCAGTTGGCATCTCTCCTCTTGAGAGGCGCAATGAACCTTTTTTTACAAGTGAAAGCTCAGGGTGAGCGATTTGCTGAGCATCAGGGACAAGAAGATATTTAGCATTAAGCATTTTGAGAACTGGAAAAACCCCTGCATTCTGCGTATTGATTAATAAATCATTATACACCTTAAGTTTTGCAGGATGGTAGCCTCCAATGGACTCAAGGCCAAACGCCGCGAAGCGCGACTCACCAAAAAGTTGGCCAGCTGGGTATATCCTAAAATCACTCTTATCTTCAGCTAGATAGTTCACAATTGGATCTGGACGATAGAACTCACGCACAAATCTTTTTGAAATGAGCTGTGATCCTCTACCGCTAGACCTATCTGGATTTATGATTTTATTATCAACTACGAGCAAATCAAAAATAGCTAGACCTATAACCGCAGATGCAAAAACCTTTGATGTAATTTTACTTTGAAAAACCAACCAACATAAAACAAAGAATGATCCTGAAAAGAATAACATAGTCCATGCATCCTTTGTCCATAGGTCCCATCTCATTGCATTTATCATTTGAATTTGAGCCGGATCAGAAGTGCGAGGGGCGGCAAAATAGCTACTCACAAAACGTTCTAAATTGTTACCACCAAAAATTAAGACCACAAAGAAAAGTGCAAAAGGAACTATCATTGAAAGAAACCATTTTGGCATTTTTATTTCTTTGGTTTTTAATATAAAGTCCATTCCAAAGGCCGCAAATATTGCAACATTGAATTGAACCAAAATTAAAATCATATGAGGTACTCTGAATTTGTCGAAGTAGGGAAAAAGGTTAAAGAAAATATCGTAGACCAAGCTAAAGTGCCTTCCAAATGATATAAATAAAGCTAACAAGCTTGCAGTTATTAAATACCATTTGATGATCCCTTTTTTGTTTATGATACCTATGATTGCTAACAGGAGAATAATTATGCCCATATAATTTGGATAATCTGTAAATGGCATATATCCCCAATAAAGCGGTCCTCCAAACCCAAAAGCTGATGGTATCAGAAAAGTTAACATTTCAATTGGGTGAAAAGACCAGCCCGTTGCATAGCTATAATCTGAACCTCCAGATGAAGAACCACCGCGCACAGAAAATGGGGTATAATCCATTGCTGGCAGATAAATTAACAATGAGATTCCAATGCCCAATGCACACGCAATGAGCGCTATGGTGAATCTTGATAAAAGTGTTTTTGGATCATAGCTGTTTTTAATTTCATAAACGATCATAACGAGAAAATAGAAACCAACCATTAACCAAGTATAATAAGCTATTTGAGCATGAGCTCTCTGCAATTGAAAACCTAAAGTTAAGGCAAGGAGACCACAATTGATAAGGTTGGGTGTTTCCCATAATTTGATTGTAAATAAAATGGCCCAAGGGATATAGGCAGCGGTCATCAATTGACTACCATGCCCAAAGACTGCCATGGTAATCATGAATGGCGTGACCATAAAAGCTACAGAACCAAGCAATGCTGATGCACTAGAACACTTAAAGTAGCGAAACAATTGCATGCAGCCCAATCCAGCAAATACCAAATGAAGGAGCTGGATAATTGACCCAGGAAGGGAAAAGATCTTGAAGATATACTCTGGAAAGTAAAGCTTTGAAAGATATGAAAATGACTCCGCAGTTGGCATTCCGCTAAAGATCCAGGGCTGCCAATGAGGATATCCTCCAATCTCTTTTGAAGCATTGTTCAAGGCCATTCCAACTGATCTAGGACTTAAACTATCCGGCGAACCAAACATTTTCCCACCAAAGATAATAGGCTCAAATAGAAAAATTAAAATCCCAGTGAACAACAAGAGGGACAAGAAAAAAATGTTTTTTAGGTTAAAGTTCATTTCTTTTTTCCAAATCCTTTTTTAATGATTCCAAGACCGGTTATAAAATTTTTATCCTCGTCATCAATACCCAATAACCACAACAACAATAAATAAAATAATCCACAACTCAAAAGCGCAATGAATAGCTCAACTAAAAAGCTAAAGTCTAGCATCAAAGGTTTAATTTTCGTTAACAAAACATACGTTAAGATACCTGAGATTACAGGTTTAATCATTTTAAATGATAGAAAATTCATCTTTAATATCATGCGAACTTGCAGAGCCCTTACACAACCAATGATCGAAAGGGTTGAAAGAGTTGCAAACGCTGCGCCTTCTACGCCAAATTTTGGAATTAAAAATACATTTAAAGCAAAATTCATAGAAAAAGCAATTGCGGTATTTATTAAGACTATTTTTGGAAAACCAGCCATTCCTAGCGTTGGTGATGCAGCTCCAAATATTGCCTGAATGAGTGTAGCAACAGTTAGGATGATTAAAACAGATGAGCTTGCAGTATACTCCTGACCAAAGAGAGCTAATATATTTCCAGGAAATAACACAAACACAACTGAGACAGGGATAGAAAAGACAAGCAGCCATCTGCTTACCAACTTGTAGGCTTCGTTCATCTTGTTCAGGTTTTGCTCGCTATGAAACTGTGATATGATTGGGGCATAAATACTAATAAATGACATTAATAAAGACTGCAAAAGACCAGCGGTCCTAGCTGCTGGGTGATATAATCCCACAGTTTCAGCATTTGTAAAATACCCCAGCATTAAGATATCCATCCAATGCATAAACGTTTGAAGAATGATAACAAACATAAATGGATAAGAATATTTTAAAAGTTCATAATTTTTTTTGCCCTTTAAAATATCTAACGCTCTCATGGATGATAGGCTTTTTATTGGCCTAAGCATCACATAGAATCCCAGGATTCCAGTTACAAGGATTGGGTACATTAATGCTGATTCTGCTGAAAACAGTGAAAAACAAATTATCATTGAAAAAAGTAAAATCGTTGGATTTACCAATTGAGTTACAAAAGCTTTATATTTTAATTTTTTATAGCCTTGAGTTGCCGATGCAGCGATAAGCGTCATAGCATTAAATGGTAATGCTATTGCAAAAACTATTAGCACGTTTATCATTAAAGTTTTTTCTGAAAGAATATTATAAACAATGAAGGATGATGACGCTATCAAGGCAGTTGCAACTATCAATGAAACGACAAAGCACATTTTCATTGCTGAGGCAATTATTCTAGAAATTTCTTTTTGATCTTTTTTTGGATCTAACCTGCTGATAAATCTCATTGTCCCAGTCTCCATTCCCATCTTTGAAAGGACTTCACCAATGAGCATTATTGCATTTGCCATTGAGTAGATTCCAAGATATTCAGGACCGACCCATCTGGCAAGTAAGGCAGAATAAAGATATCTGTTTATACTTCCATAGAAAATTCCAATGAATGAAATTGTAGACTCTTTAGCTATTTTTTGTGCCGTGTTCAAATTTTTCTCGTTTTGATACCTTTAATTAGACCTAGAATCATCCAGATAATTGAAGAGGGACCATGCTTTTTATTAAGTAAATCCTTGATTACAACACCAAGAAGGTAGACTGTTGCTGGAAATATTCTCGGCTTCATTCTATGTTTTCTCAAGAAATAAATTGTATTGTGCGCACGATATAACATTCCTTTTGAGGCAGATTCTTTTCTGGTGCCTCCAGTAGGTATGCGTAAATGCTCTATAACTGGTTCAGGGTTATACACCAGTTTTCCTCCAAAACGTGAAATCATAAAACTAAAATCACTGTCTTCAAGCATTGCGTTTCCTATATAGTTCGTATCAAACCCACCCACCTCCTTGAACTTGTCTTTTTTTACTGCAAAGTTTCCTCCTGGTACCCACTGCGAATACCCTGATTTAGAGGAATCAAAGTTTTTAAGTGTTTTACCATACCATGTAATTGAACCTCCAACAATTTTATTAGATTGTTTAAAAATAGAAGAATCTTTTTCAATTACGCGTCCCCCAATACACCAGATATTTGATTCTTGCGTGTTAAATATTTTGCAGTAGCTCTCTATAAGACTTTTATGAGGAATGCAATCGTCATCAATGAAAATAACAAGGTTCGCACTGGCGTAATTCACGCCAATATTTCTAGCATTGGGAAGACCTATTTCTTTAATTCTTACGTATTTATATCCCATTGAAGAATTTCTAAATTGAAATAGTTCAAGGTCTTTTGATTTTTTTTCAGTTTGATCCACAACGATGACTTCAAACTTTGTTTCTGTTTGATCATTTAAATGACCAAGTGTTTCCAAAGTAATCATCTGACGATCATAGGACGGTATAATTACAGACGCTTTTAACATTTAATCTATTTTTAGGCCAAAGAGCTTTTTTACTAGAAACCAAAAACCAGCTATTGGTGTTCTAATTATTTTTGGTAATAATGTTAACAATAAAAAGATGGCATTTTTAAAGGAAAGTGGCGAACGCTTGAAAGCCTTTAAAAAATAACCTCTAGCGACTTTCATATTTTCATTTTGATACAATTTTCTACCGCAATAAAAATTGTATTTTACTTCAACTTTATTTGATTGTTTTTCATTTAAGCTTTCATCGTTGATATCTTTGAGTAAATGCAGAGGTTCGCTCTCATTTGAAAGGCGTGCACTATAACATTTAATCGCGACATCTGCATAGGCGTCTTGGTTCTGGCCATGTTTAAAGCTGATACTTCTTTTCGAAATTGTTCTTGAATAAAGTGGCAGATCTAAATTTGCAACTTTAAATCTATCAATGACCCTCAACCAAAGGTCAAAGTCCTGTGCCCTTGTAAAATCCTCCCTATAACCACCAACTTCAATTAAGACCTCTTTATTTATCATTATAGATCCATGACAAAATGTATTTTTTGAAATAATATTTTTTTTAATCTCAGTATTTTCAGTTGGAAACGTTGTGATTCCTAAATCATGCCCGTTTTCTGCTTTCTCATTTACAAAGGTTCCGCAAAGAGCAATGGAGGGGTGTTTTAACATGTAATCAACCTGCGTTTGAAGCCTGCGTTTCTGTGAAAAATCACCTGCATCTTGCCTCGCTATGAAGATACCATTGGAATTCTCAATTCCAATATTTAAGCAAGCAGTTAATCCTATCTTTTCTTGGTTAATAAGGGTGATACGCGGGTCATCAATTCTATTAACCACTCTCGTAACTTCTTTGTCATTTCCATCATTAACAATGATAAATTCAAAATTATTATACGATTGGTTTAAAATGCTTTTTATCGAAGACGAAAGGGTTCCTTCGTCGATATGTACCCCCATGATTATAGAAACTAAAGGGCTATTTTCAGACATCTACATACACCCAATTGAAGGCAAGGGTCTAAATTTAAAATCTATATTATGCTGCTTTAAGCTTGGTATTTTGTCTTCAATGGTAGCTAAAGATAATAATCTGAACCACGTCGACCATGAATCACTTAGCCCGATATCATATTTCATCTCACTCCAATTGCTATAGCTATAGGTACCTTTTTCTCGTAGAAAAGGAAAGAAACTTCCTAAAATGTTATTTTTTATAACCCATTTACACATGTCAGAACTATATAAATTTGCAAAAGGATTCAAGTAGCCCAATCCAAAGAATAGGGGAAATATGGGTCGCTTTGCCCAACAAAAACCACCATCTGAATTAAAATTGTTTATCAGCGCGAAATGGGAACGTTCAAGAGACCTTAAGGGTTTAGAATCGTTTTCGCTCATTGATTTCACTAAAACATCTATAGCATCCATGTCTTCACAAGCACCGCCTCCACCAAAGGGGTGAAAAAGGCCATCTTTCATTTGTAAATCACATACAGATTCTACGACTAGCTCCTTAAAGCGAATTTCTCGATTAAAATACTGATAAAACATTAAAAAGTGGTATCCTGCGGCCATGGCAGAAAATGAACTTGCCCCATATTGAGTTCCCCAAAGTCCAGTTTTACTATCCTGATATTTATCGAGGAGATCTAAAATTTGATCAATGTATTTCTTGGCATTTTCATCCTTCAGTCTTATTAATTCAAATGAAAAAAACTGAAGTAAAAACATTACCTTATTGCTCTCATGCCATGGATTTGACCAATCAATATTTTCAAAGTATTTATTTATATTATTCTTATCTCTAAAATAATCAAGAAAGGCTAAACTATGCTCAGGAGCATAGCCTAACGCGTCAATAGCTGATAGTGAAAATGCAGTAGTTTGATAGTGAATATAATTTTTTTCAGGATCTTCAAGAGAGCTTCTATCAAATGTTGTTTTTGGATCAATTATTAAACCAGAAGTCTTATCTTGATTTTGAAGAAAAGGATTTACATAAACTTGACTATTCAGGCTTTCAATGCAACCTATCAATTCAAGCGTAAGCAGGGAAAACGCAGAGCTCATCAATGTTGACTGATTAAACTTTTTTTGTAAAACAAAGCTTGAATCTGAGTCACGCAAAGACATAATAAAATTCAAAATCTTGTCTTTTTTTATTTTATGCACTTAAACAGCATCCATTCTTGAGGCTGACTTTCAATCGTCACCTCTTTAAAATACTTTCTTAGAAGATTTTCAAGAGAATTTGCTGAGTACAAATGTAAATGAAAAGGGTCAATCTTTTTCATAGCTAAAATCTTTAGGGGATTTTTTGTTTCTACCTGGGGAGTGCTTCCTACAAAATAACCTCCATTCTTAAGAACTCTAAATACTTCGCTAACAAATCTTTCTCCATCTTGTTGGCTAAAGTGCTCTATTGCTTCCATGCTGACAACGGTATCAAAACTATCTTCCTTGTAGGAGAGAGCAAGCGCATTCATTTCTTGAAATAACAAATTGCCCCTAGGGAATCTTTTTTTAGCATTTTCGATTGATTCCTTAGAATAGTCAACAGCTTTAACAGAAACAGCTACTTTTGACAATTCGTTAGCTGTCCATCCTGTTCCACAGCATAGGTCTAGTACTCTTTTACCGTTTGAAAAGGACAACGCATAGTTACAGCGCTGCACAAATACTTTCTTCCATGGATTATCATCCCATTTAGGATCATCAGGATCTGCGCGCTCATCTTCTATAAACGTGTTGATTCCTACTGTATATTTTATAATAACAATGAAAGAACTAATTGAATCGGCAATAATTGAAACGCCAGGTATTTTTTTTAAAATCTTAATCATCTTTAGTAAATGCTCTAAGAAGGCTATATAAAATCAGACTGAAAAAAGAATTTACAAATAGGAATACCATAGGTATTGGTATAATCAAAGGGTGAACATGTAGCTTAATCAGTTTGTATACCCCGAATGTTTTTT
>TARA_B100001121_G_scaffold235965_1_pt1 | contig 16117 bp, 23 predicted proteins | sample TARA_B100001121 | Tara Oceans TARA_B100001121 (sample SAMEA2622817) | marine metagenome | biome: marine biome (ENVO:00000447); feature: surface water layer (ENVO:00002042); material: "saline water (ENVO:00002010), including plankton (ENVO:xxxxxxxx)" | depth 5 m
ATTTTTGCTTTGCTGGGTTTATTGTTGATAAGCGAGGCGAACCTAATCCTATCTTGTGGTTTACCAAAGTTGTCCAGTATGAATTGAAACGTGGCGCCGGAATCGTTTATATCATCGATTATCAATATTTTTTTTTGAAATGCAAATGCTTTTTCCAAAACGCTAAGATTTGGTTTGGCTTGATGATCTCTCAATCTAATATCTAAAACTTCGTGTGGTACTTTTAATCTATGAGAAAGATAGACTCCTGGAATGCACCCGCCTCTATTAATACCAAGTATCACACTAGGCATCCAATTTGAATGCACTAATTGATCCTCAATTTGTATTAATGCATTACGCATCTGTCCGGTTGAAAAATAACTTTTATTTGGTATATCGTTCATACACCCTGTTGATTACATTGTTTGTAGTGACAAAACTTGCACATTTTGCCATGTCCTTAAGACGCCTTGCTCCGATGTATGTACAGGCACTCCTTACGCCACCTAGGATGTCTTCTATCGTAGGACCAACAGGCCCTTTATGAGGCAGGGAAATTAATCTACCTTCGTTGCCTCTATATCCATCTTTGCGTTTTCCATGTATTTCTCTAGCTCTGTCAGAACTCATTCCATAAAATTCTATCTTGCCATCAACTATTGGTTGTTCCGATTCGTCATGACCTGCTAACATGCCACCTATCATTACCATATGTGCTCCTCCACCAAATGCCTTTGCAATATCACCAGGATAAACACAACCACCGTCCGCCATGATATGTCCTCCTACTCCATTGGCGGCATCTGAACATTCCATAATAGCAGAAAATTGGGGTACACCAACACCGGTCATTGTTCTTGTGGTGCAAACTGATCCAGGGCCTATCCCTATTTTCACAACATCTGCGCCATTTATTATTAGTTCTTCTGTCATTTCAGGAGTTACTACATTGCCTGCAATTATGACCTTGTTAGGGTATTCGTTTCTTAATTTTTTTATAAAGTCAACAAAATTTTCATGATATGCGTTTGCAACATCAACTGTGATCATCTTTACATCTGGAAACATTTTTAAAACTTCCTGCATATTTTTGTAGTCTTGTGCCTCAGCGTCCCACATTGCGTTTGTACCTGTGCATACAGATAAGCTCTGCATCCGTATACCATTGCCAGACGCCGCCTTCCATTGTTCCGGCTTGGTGGACTTTGTAATGACTGTCATCATCTTATGTTCTTGCAAAGCCTTTGCCATGCTGAATGTTCCAACGCCATCCATGTTGCTGGCAAAAATAGGTAAGAAGTCCATAATCTTACCTGAGTTTCTGAACGTAAACTTACGAGTCATGTCAACATCACGTCTTGACGACAAAGTAGACCGCTTAGGCTCTAACAACACATCTTCAAAGTTAAGTTTAGGTTGATTATTAATTCTCATCTTCGGCCTCTTTTGTTTTGCACACTTCTAACACACTTTGATAATGTTCATGTGCCTGTTTCAAAGCAGGATATTTTTCACGTAGATCTTCTTCTGTGTTTTGCAATTCTCCAATATCTTCAAAACTGTATCCAAAACTGTAGGAAAAATTTGTGTCAATGTCTCCACTATCAGCAAAACCCAACTCTAATTGGTCTGATTGCATACTTGCTTGTTTTTGTTTTAATTTTTTATTTGTTTTAACCATGACCCTTCATGCTCATGCAAATTTTATAAAATTCATCTCTGGTTGCTGGGTCTTCCTTGAATGCACCAAGCATAATTGCTGTTGTCATATCACTCTCATGCTCTTTGACACCTCTGTGTGTCATGCAATGGTGTTCTGCCTTTACGACCACTGCTATATTTTTTGTGTGTGCATATTCTTGTAGTGCTTCTGCAATCTGTGTAGTCATTTCTTCCTGTATTTGTGGACGTTCTGCTATGTGATGCACAATCCTGTTGAATTTACTTAAACCAATAACCTTTCCGTTAGGTATGATTCCTACCCAAGCATTACCTACAATATTTTGAAAATGATGGGCACAGGTTGATCTAATAGATATAGGTCCAGAAGTATACATGCTTTTATACCCCATGTTCGGAAAACTGGTTACCCTTGGGAAAGCGTGATACCTACCACCAAAAGTTTCTTTCAGCCACATCTTTGCCACACGTTTTGCGGTATCTTGCGTATTATGATCGTTGTCAGTGTCAATTATTAAACTTTCAAAGACTCCTTGAAGTTTGTCTTGTACTTCTTTTTGTAATTCTTCTAATTCACCTTGTTCAATAAATTCGGATATGTTATCATTGGCATGAAATCTTTTTCCTGACTTAATAATTCTTTCTTTTATTTTACTGCTTACCGGACCTTCGGGCTTCCAACTGTCTTTAAGACTATCATCCATTATTCATATCCTTTTATTTTTTTGTATGTTTTGTGTAGAACATAAAACCATATTCCGTTTATAGACGGTTCTATTAAAGCGACGGCTCCGGCCTCCCACAAACTTGCCCCCGTCATCACACTTACTACTGTCATTGCTATTACCACATGACCCAAAGTGTATATTAAAGCAAGTCCTACACTTGATCCACTTATAAGTTTCCTAATTGCTCCTTGTATGCCTTGTGTGAATTCCGTCATTGTATTTCTTTCTTATGTGTCTTGTTATACCATTGTACAGCAGTCGCAACTACATTGTCAATGGTACTTTGCCTTGGTTCCCAATCTAGTATTTCTTTTGCTCTGGTAATGTCAGCGACAAGATAGGCAGGATCCCCAGGTCTATTTCCGTATACATCTATATTCATTTTTCCTGTATATTTTTGCACCGTATCAAGTAGCTCTTTATTTGACGCAGGTGCTCCTGATCCAAGGTTTATTACTTCAGATACAAGATTGTCAGATGCGTGTTGAAGTGCTTTGATATGTGCATCTGCAAGATCCATAACATGAACATAATCCCTCACGCATGACCCGTCGGGAGTATCATATTTGTCTCCAAACATTTTAAAAATTTTGCCTTGCCTTGCGGCTGATATTGCCAAAGGAATAATATGTGTTTCTTTGTCACGTAGTTCACCAACTTCCGCTTCCGGGTCTGCACCAGCGGCGTTGAAATATCGTAAACCAACACTGCTTAGTCCATATGCCAGCATGTAATTGCTACAAATCATCTCAATCATAAGTTTACTGGCACCGTATGCACTGATAGGCCGAGGAACATCAGTTTCCTTGCATTTTTTCATTCCTGGATCTCCATAAGTGGCCGCACTAGAACTGTACACGAAAGTTTTTACACCACACTCGATTAGTTTGTCCAGCAATGTGATTGTTCCAATCACGTTATTTTTATAATATTCGGAAGGATTTTTCACTGACTCTGCTACGGAGGCACTGCCTGCAAAATGTATGCAACTTGTAATATTAAATCTTTTGATGACCTCATCAAGTCTTTCGATTTCTTGTGGTAGATTTATATCAAAACTCGGCCCAAAACTTACTGGTTTAAACTTTGTTCTTAGATCTCTATCTATTGTGATAGGAATAAACCCGTTCTTTGCAAGATATTTACATGTGTGAGAACCAACGTATCCTGCACCTCCTGTGACTAGCACAGCCTTGCTAAGACCCTTAATATTTGGATTCTGAAACTGGTGTTCTGTAGTGTTGTCCATCTCTTCTCCATTGTTCACCCTTGCCTGTCATGATGTCTAACATCCTGTCAATTGTTCCATTTGTCCAATCTGATATTCGACCCATACTAGGGGATGGTTTGCTTAATAAATTTTCTAACTTATCCATTGCATCTTCCTGTGACCATGGCACATACATTCTTGTATGGTCATTTGCAAATGTCTCCGGAAATGATCGATATGCAGGAAACAGCACATTGGCGCCAAGTGCATCTGCTTCGGAAACAGTATTAGATACCCAATCTTGTAAGGCACAATTGAATAGCACTCTCGAATCGGCAAGGATTTTATAATATTCGTTTTTCTTTAAATTTTCATGTATTGTAAGTATTCCTTGTTTGGCAAGATGTCTAGCCTCGTCAACATAAAATGAATTATTAGATCTTAAAGGACCTCCTGAGCAAATTGCAAACTCAACGGCTGGATGTTCTTCTCTGAATTTTGTTGCTAGGTCCATAAAGAATTGTGGTTGTTTTTCCTGGTCCCACCTTGCTCCAAACACAACTCTTTGGCAACGCTCATCAAATGGTTTTTGTTCTACTCGAGATTGCACTTCTTCTTTGCCAAAACTTAAACCTGATATATTATATATTGGAGCCTTCCAATTGGCAATACGCATGTGTGCAACCATTTCTTCGTTGGTGGCTAGAATATTGACATTGGGTATTTCGTTACACATCTGTTCATACATGCTCATCCATTTGCTCATACCCCACACATGAACAAAGTCATCCGGGTCAATGGCCTGTGCAAGACATCTTAGATATATTTGTGGCCTGTGTCTTTCCTCAACTTGGTGTAGTATGTAAGGCAACGATTCCATACCAGGTTGAAACATATCCTCAAAAAATATAATGTCTTTGTTTGTTACATCACCATTACGCATCATTTGTACTAGGTTCATCATTTGACTCATTCCAAAATATGATCTACCATGTGCATCAAGTACTTGACCTACACTAATTGCTTTCGAGTCATCTATTGTTGTTCCGGGTACAATCACATAATCTATTTTTCTTCTTTTATATGCTCTTTCTGTCCAATCTTGTAATTGCAATGTGTATCTGCCTTCGTATGGTTCAAGGCCCATATAGAATATTTTCATTTTGTTACCTCTGTGTAAAACTTTTTAAATATTTTTTTGCTGTCTATGTTTCTACGTTTGTCCATTTCTTTTAACCTAACTAGTGTTGCTTCTATATTAGCATGGAATTTTGTATTAGTCAAATAAGACAAACAATTTTCCAGACTATTTTGTAATAAAAAACCAGGCTTTTTTTCAATCTCACGTTTGAATCGATCCTCAAGTTTTTTCAAAATGCTATCTGGTAAATTTAAAACATTCAAGGTGTCTGGCAAGGTAAGAGGTCCTATTACAAAACTATTATTATGGAACCCTAAAGACTTTAAAAAATCAATACAGTCAAATATACTTTCATAATTCAATGCAAAATACAACATATTGAAAGTGATTTTATGGCCCAAAGGTTGTATCACTTTTAAATTCTGTAGAAAATTATTCCAATTTCCATGATGCCTAATATAATTGTATTCTTCTCCCATTGCCTCAACACTAATTGTCCAATGAACATTCTTAAATTTACAAATAAGATCAAATATTCCCGTATTAGTTCTACTTAAATTTGTGTTTACTCTAACATTTGTTGTAGGATTTCTTTTGTATAATTCTTGTAGAAAATCTTTATTTTGTTTCATAAGCATAGGTTCACCGCCTGCTAGGTAGACATTCTCCAAGTCTTCTATGTGTTCATAAATGTACCTCTTTAAATCGTCTTTGGCAGGCCTGTGAGTAGGCATCTTTTCGCCTAATTCTTGCTCCCACTTACTACTGTATTTTGGACCGCAATAAACACATGCCTGATTACATGCATTGCTCCATCTTAGATCCACATGTTTTAATTTGAAATTATCGGCCCTATCAAATAGGTTAGTCGGAACTTTTGGTGTAATTTCTTTTGCGTAATAAAGCCTACTGCTTACAGAACTAAAATCCTTTTTACGATGTCTTTCTTGTTGATAACAACCTATGCAACTACTAGGATACTCCCCATTAAGCATCTGCTTTCTAATTTTTTCGTTCTTTTCGATTATCTTATCGATAGGAGTCTGTGATATGTTTCCTATCACATCACGGCTAATAATACAATTTTTAACATCTCCGTTAGGTTCCAATTCAAATCCTGTCCATGGTATCACGCAAAAATTTTTATTAAGGACTTTTCTAGACATAACTTTATTTAGATCATTACTGATCGATGGTAAAATTTTATGTCTATTTAGGTCGTTTTAGCCTTTTGTAAAGATATTCCGCAATTCTATATATTCTATGAAGTTTAGTGACGCTTTGTCCTGTATTGTGCCAATGTTTTTTTGCTAAGGGTTCTGCTATTCGCCTTATGGCCTTGTTTCTTTTAGACTCTCGGACTCCGGCTTCGAACACTGCGCCACCAGAGGTTTTAGCCTCTAACCAACCTGTTTCTTTATTTTTTTGCACTTTCCTTCAAAAAGTTAATCATTGTATCTGCATCAGATACCGTAAAAGGATCGTCGTCGTCACTGGCATTGTTTTTACCTGGCTCTTCAAATATTTTGATCACTTCACCGTTATCAACCAACATTGAATATCTCCATGATCTCATTCCAAAACCTTGTTTTGGTTTATTGACCATCATGCCCATACCTTGTGTGAATACACCTTCGCCGTCGCCAATTGCTTTTACTTTTTCAATCTTCTCGTCCCTGAACCAAGCATTCATTACAAATGCATCATTTACAGAAAGGCAGTACACTTCGTCAATGCCCAATGCTTTGATTTCGTCATATTTTTCTTCATAGCCAGGAAGTTGTTGACTAGAACAAGTGGGGGTGAATGCTCCTGGCAGGGCAAAAACCACAACTTTTTTTTCATTGAAAATTTCCGCTGTGTCTTTGTCTTTCCATTCACCACCAATAAAAGTGCAACCACCTACCGCATCGGTGTCGCCAATCCTTGTTTTAAAGTTAGTATATGGTATTTTCATTACTTTGTCTCCGTTATCAGTTTAATTTTGCCCGTGCTTGTGTGTTTAATTCTGTGTGAGTTTTGTAGGGCTAGGTGAAATAAAGATTTATATTTTTCTTCTTTCACCATCAAAACTATACAGTCGTCATCATCATCGTCCCAGTCTGTATGTGACCAAATGAAGTCTTTTCCATATCTCAATCCAAGATTACCCGCCGTGGTGCATATGTTTGCAACAGCATCAACAGTAGTGTAAGATGCATTTAATCCGCCACCCTCCACGGGTAAGTATCCCATTCTTGACGTTGCTCTTTTTTCTTTAATTTTGATTTCTTTCATATACCGCTTTGCTACCATTTTCACCATCCTCTGATACATCAATTTCAATTTTCCTACCTGGATATTTTTTAGCAATTGCTACATACAAATCGTCAGATATCATCTCACAACTTTTATAGTCAAGTTTCATTGTTCCATCTGCATACATGTTTTCCATCCATCTTTTGAACTGTATGAATTCTATATCCCTGTCGTCATGGAACACTTCAATTGCAACCTTGAAGTGAAATATGTGTCTATGCACATAACCAAGAAAACTTACGTCATCCCAACCACCAGTAGCCAGTTTTGGATCATCCAGTGCCGCTGGATATTTGTGAAGTCCTTCTTTTCTAAATGTTACCCAAATCATCTTAGAGCCCTTTTTTGCTTTTTCTTTCAAGGCCTGTTCTCTTTGCAAGTATGTTGGATCAGCTCTATCAATCATATTTTACCTAATATTGGTGTATCTTTTTTGTATTCTTTCCATGAAGTGAATCCAGATGACTGCTTAAACTCGTTCATCGTCATTGTCCATACCCCAGGATTAGTTTTATTGAAATCAACGTCATCGATCTTGAAGCACAGATTATCATCTTCTTCTGAATCTGGAAAAATTACCGAGCAGAAAGGAATAAATTTTTCTTTTTTCCATATAGATTTAAATTTTTCCTTTACCTGTTCGTGTATTGCATAAGGATAATCCACAGTAACATAGTAACCTTCCTTTAAGAATTTCATTATTTGTGCGAGTTGTAGTCCGTGATTGTGCATGTAGGACCTATTTGCACCATAGTAAATTGCTTTCACACTTCCAAATTCGGCCAATTCCTTAATACTTTCAAACGTCAAATCATTTCTAGCAAGAAAAAGTGTCTGCAATCCATAGGCAGGCGTGTGTTCAACCTCTATTCCGGTAAACACTCCGACTTCTTCGCTTTTGCCTGTCTTGTAGTCTCTATCCATGTTGCTATTATATTAGGATTTTCTCACTTTGTCAACGTAGACTTGGCTCTTGCTATTGCATCTTTAATCAATAATTTAGTCTTTTTTAATCTTTGCAAAACCGCTTTAGCCTCTGAGCTTCTATCTTTGAGTCGGTCTTTGGTAAGTTGTGCCACCTTCTTGTCTAGGTACTGATGTTCCTCTTCAAGTTTTTTAAGTTTTTTACTTCTTCTTTTTATTACGTACATTTATCCTCCTATTCAAATAATGAACTAAAATTATTTGTGCCTTTTCCACCACCTGTGGCCCTCGCCCATCTGTTGCCTCTTATATCTGCAAGATAACTAGATGCACCCGCGATTAGATCCATTGGCTTCTCACTGCTAAACACTTCCTCAACAAATGTGTTGAAATATAATATGTTACGTGGTACATATATGCTCGGCTCGTCTGTTTTGTCAGATGCTTTGGTTTTACGCCAGTGTTTTACTTGTGGCCTATATTTCATTGATTCTATATCATTCAAGTCATTTGCAATTTGAATTGCTCTTATTTGATTATATACATTGTGTGCCATCATCAATACGTAACTAAAACTGTCCCAACTTGTTGCACCTATTTTTCCATTTTTATTTAGGTCGTTCTCTCCATAGTAACACACGTCACCCATATTAAGTCTTCTTCCAACTCCACTATCGAACGGGAACTGAATATTACTGCCCTTAAGTTTTTTGTCGTCCGGTGCCTTGTCCATTACGAAACTAAATCTATCTGGAGTAAATGAATTATGTGTATACACAAGACCATTTGCGGTGGACAAGAATGCGGATGCTGAATCAAAACTTATGGTAAATTTTTCATTTATGTGTTTCCTTACCTGCCTTTGTACCTGTGTCAAGTAACATGCCCAGTCCATTTGTGATGTGCCTAGAACGTGCATCCAGTCTTTGCCGTCAAGTTTCTTTTCATCTCGCATGATGATTAGACGTTTGAGCATGACTTCCATATCGCACATATTGATACCACCCATTGCCCAACCTTCGAATTCGAAATCTTTTACTTGATCATACCATATCTGTGCAGTGTTCCAGTCATCCCCCTGCAGGACGTTCAATAATTTTGTCTGGCCTAGTCTATTCTTTTGGAAAAATTTATTGTTGTATATTGTGCCGTTAAGTGTGTCTTGAAAAGTTTTTAATCCTGTTTTTGGACTATTAAGATCATCCGCCGCCCATGTAGGTACGTCCAACGTCATTGCCCAATCACTTGTAAGTTCTAACCAGTTTAATATATCTGATCTGACCTTATTTGCTTTGTTTCCTTCGAAATCTTTCCAATCAAATTTTATAACACCTTTACCTATCTGATATCCGCCCGAGTCACCCACTATAGTTGTAAACTCTCTATCTCTATTAACAAACATATGATCTCTATCTCCCACTTTGTCCATGTCGAGACAGGCATGTCCTGCCGAATACAACGCAGTAGGATATGTAAACATACCTTTGTCAGGATTTATGAAGTTTAAACTTTCTACTCCATTTTCAAAAGTTTTTGGTATTCTCTCTTGTGGAATATGTTTGCCGCCTGATACTCTTTGTTTGCTTATAAATGTGTTATAGAAATTAGAGATAGCAGGCAAGAACACTGCAAAATCTCTGCTCAAGTCTCCTAAGTGTTCTTGCTTACTATTTTCTATCGTCATTACTGCGCCTGGGCTGGTATAATGTATTGATACTTTCCCAATCCAGAATCAACAGAAACTTGCATAGCACCTTCATTAGAAAAGTGTAGTGTAACTTTTGCTGAATCTGACAGTTTCAGTATTTGCAATACCTGTCCAACCGGCCAACTCCAACCTTTGTTAAGTGTTCCCTTAACATCAGTGGCAAATACAAACTCACCACCATGTGATGCTTGATCACCAAAAGTGAAAATCAAGTTTCCATCTTCTGTCCTAACAACAAATGAATTGTGTTCTGTGTTTGCAGTTGCTTGGAAGTTGAATCTTTGCACACTTGCCACGGTTGGTTCGATCTCAACGTCCCACTTCACTCCTTTGAACTTTACAGTTTTCAGTTTTTCGTTGATAATCTCTGCGTTCATAAATCTGTAGTCATTCTTGAAATCACCCTTTTCGTTTTCGAAATGGATGCCAGTCGGTACAGTTGCACCGTTTCTTTCGCCGGACAACACAGTGATGTTCGCTTTCTCTTTATATTCCGGACACTTCAGGTGAATGTCAAGTTTGCCCATTTGTGGCATACCAAACGTACCATTCATCTCCGCTTGTGGCTTGTGGAAAGATCCTTGCAAGATTACAGATCTGTCCTCTGCCATTGAGTCAATAACAGTTTCTTTATCACTGCCTGTGATTTTGACAAGATCTAAAAATCCTAATCCATGCGTGTGTTTAACGATGTCTTTCAAGATATCTATCATAATGTTGCAATTGTATAGTATATTTAGATCTTAATCAAGCGTTATTTCAGAAACTTTGTACACAACCGGATTTTGTTTACCAGGCTTTTGGAATATGGCATAACTGGCACCAGGCCTAAACATATTCATCTCTACAACTTCATAACCTTCGTCTTTTATAATCTGTGTCATTGCAGTTTTGGTATTATAATTCCAATATCCCCTTTGTGCATTACCTAGATCAATATCGTAATGACAGTCAGCATACTGAATAAAACAATAACCTCCAGGTATCAGCACACGTTTTATGTCGTGAAGATATTGCTGGATGTGTTGTTGTGTAAAAAATACAAATGTGTCCCAACTGAAAACAAAATTACAACTGCCTTGAGGAATATTAGAACATTCGGTATTCCTTGTGAGATAGAAAACTAAATTTTTTTGAGCATTGCCTGGATTAAATCTTCTTCTTATTGTTTTTTCAACATGGTGTAGTATATCTAAAAAGAAGTTTTTCCTCCAAGCCCTAAATTCTTTGGAAAATGCGCCATTACCTGGGCCTATCTCTAGGCTATTGTATAAGTTGGTTCTAGCAAATTGGAAGATTTTGGTTTGGATCTGCCTATGCAATATTTCAGGAATGGGATTTTTCTTTTTATATTCAAGGTCTTTAGTAAACCACTCAGGTGTTTTATCTAGCCTATTGATTACTTCCTTATTGTTGGCATCAACTGCCAACGCTATATCCTTTAATATTTTTAGATTTGAATCTATTAATTGTTGTAAATCTTCTTTTTTGACTTTTTCTAATTTTTCTATTAGTAATTTAATTTCTTCAATGCTTAACATCCTGTTTATATTTTTCTTGTGCAATTTCCTGTTTAATATTTTGTTGAAGCAATATTTCCTTCCATGGTGTCCTTATTCCGTAATCTGCACTGAATTTGTATAAATGTTCAGGACAATGCTTATAAAAAAGCATTGCGGGATCTTTGTCTAATTCGTAGGCCTCATTGATTATGCTTCTCAAAAACATCTTTTCTTCTTGTCCGTCTATGTATCTGTCATCATCATGATTTTCGTAATTCCAATCATGATTTTTCAAACTTTCTATATATAAATTTTTTAATCTATTTGACATCAATTCTTTCTAAATCTATTATACTTCCATCCAGTGTTTTCTTGCCTGCATCTTCAAAATTTACTGTTACCCTATTTTTAATTATTGACTGCACTTGCCCAACTCCCCATTCTGGTGCCTTTGGATTTTTAACTCTATCTCCTGGCTCGTAATCAAAAAAGTAAGTATCCATATTTAAAACTCAAACAATTTATTGAACGTATTCGTGGTCTCTGTGCTTTGCACGTCCCAACCTAACACACCTATAAGGTTATCGATTTTTTGGTCAAGTATTGTGCTTTCCATTGCATCACCGTCAAAAGGCAGTTCTTTGAACCATTCTGGAATACGCAGTTCGTCAATTGGATATGCTATACTTGTGTAATTCAGAGGATTACTTTTAAGTTTGCACACGATCACTTTGGCTCCGTCTGTGATTGGCATGCTGTATTTGTCGCCGTACATCTCTCTGCACTTGTTCCAATTCATACTAGCTCTAACATGCCCAGGCATATTTGTCTTTCCTTTTTTTTCCTCTTCCTCAGTGTATTTTGTCATGTTATTTGCTCTTTTTGGAGATCCTTTTTCCCACCCCGGTCTTGCTTTGAACTCAGCACGGAATTCACTTATTTTTTCTAAAACTTCTATTTCGGTCTTACCTGTAAGAACCATGTATAATAAATCGCTCAAAAAATCTTGCACGAACACAGGAGTATCAGATCTTTTCAAGTCAAGTCCCATTGCTTTCATTTTGCCTTCCTTGCCTTCTGTGTCAGTTCGTGTGCCTTCTTTGTCATAATACAGCACTGCGTATCTTTTTTTTGTAATAAACAATCCTTTGGATGCCACAAGTTCTCTGCCAGCCGCAATAACTTCACCTCTTGTGCTTGGTGTATGAAACGCCTTTGTCATGAACGCTTTGAATGAGCTATTCACTTCGTCAGAAATTTTGTCATACAGTGCAACAACTGACTCTTTAGTCCATGGTATTACTCCATCATCTATTTCTTTCTTTAGTGTTTTATGTGCTGTAAAGTATACTGAGTCAGTGTCACCATACACCACACTTTCACCTTTGTGATCATATTTGCCAGCAACAATCTCATTTACTTTGCTGGCCATGTGTTTTGTTATGCATCTACCAGTTAGTGTAACTGACTGTCCAATACGTATATCAAAGAATCTGCAACCTGGATTTAATATTGCACCGTACAAACTGTTCAAATTAATTTTTTTGACCAGTTGTCTTTTATCCCAATATTCTCTCTCGATCTCGTTGTCTCCGCAGTCTCGCATTTTCTGTTGCATTTCTTGCCTTTCTGCATACCAACGTTTCAGTAGACCTGGAATAATTGCTTCGTATTCATATGTGAATATTGTTCCATTTGCACTCAGCATCCACTTGTTATTGCCATCAAAAATAATATCATATAGTTGTGCGGCACTCATTCTTACACTTGTCTTATCCTCCCAGTCGACAATTATTTCTGTGCCTTTTTCCTTATTCATAACTGCTTGATATTCCCAACTGCCAAACTGGCTATCCCATGCCGCCGCAAAAGATTTCTTTGCATGTTTGGCCCTGTTTATTTCTGCAGATGTTATGACAGGTCTTATCTGCCCAACAATTGTTTCTGGACCCATGTTCAGTGCTCTAATCACACTTGGATACAGTGAGTTTATATCTATAGATCCAATCCAGTCATGTATTCCTTTCATCGGAGTCGCCACATATGCACCTGCGGCTGGTTGATTTTCTTCACCTTCTTTTTTGTACTTCCTTCCAGGAACCTGCATTCCTCGTCTATGGGCTTCGTTCACAATTGCCTGCTCTGTAACAGCAACCGCTCCCATTGTGGTTTGCAGAAGCACTGTGTTCTGGTGTGCTATCTCATTTGCCAGTTCAATAAATTTAAGTTTCTTTTCTAGTTTGGCCAGTAACGCACAGTCTTGTCTGTTGTACTCTATAAACAATGCAAAATCATTCTTATACAAATTATCAAGCGACCCTTCATATATTGTTTTCTTTTCTCCCAGTTCATGTTCGCCAATGGCATCTAATCTAAAACTGTGTCTTTCTTCATATGTGTATTTTCTATAAAGTTCTAATAGATCTAAATGAACTCTGCCTACTAAATCAAAACTCAATTGCTCTCTGCCGTATTTTTCAAAAACTCTTCTCTTTGGTTTTTCTCCCCAAAAGCATAACCTTCTTGTGTCATCACCACTCAACACTTTTTGTATCCTACCAACTGTGTAGGGTATATCATAACCTTCTGAATTCCAACCTGACAGTATGTCGGCATCTTCTACCAGTTGCAAAAAAGCATCCAGCATGTCCTTTTCTGTGTCAAATAGCATTGTGTTATCAAATCTTTTTGTTAGCTCTTGAGCGTCTTGCATACTGATTGTCTTTGGTGGCACAGCCAAGGTGACCAGTTGATCCGTCCAGCTCATGTAACAACTTATGGCAGTTATGGGCATGAACGGATCGTCTGTAGTTGAATAACCTCGATCTGGATCGAAGTCAACCTCGATATCAAAAAACATGACGTTCAGTTTTGGAGTTTCCTTACCTAGATAATTTTCTTCCAAACATCTGAACACCGGATTGATATCATGTTCATAAAGTTGCTTGTTTGATCTTATACGTTGCTCTTTTATGAATTCTTTATTTGTTTGACACACAACTCTCTGCAATGGTTCGCCTGTCATGCCTCTGTGTTTGCCTCTTGCGTCCGGATAGTAGAACACATATCTTGCATCGTACTCAACGAACACCCGCCCTTTCTTAGGGTCACGTTCAACAACATATATTTTGTCTTCGTCTTTTTTGTAGAGTGCGTCTATGTAACTCATTTCACAATGTTGATTTCGCTGTCAGTTTTTATTACAACTCTTGCACCACATGACAATATAGGTTTGTCATTGCCGCCGTATATAATTTTACTTGGACCAAGTACCTCTACTTCATGGCAATATGTATTTTTTGAACCTTGCTTTATTGTTATACAAGGATCATTCTTGTTATGTTTTTTGTTTGCTCTAATCACGTGCTGATTGACATGTATGTATTTTGTCTTTGTCCTCATTGTATGAATACCTTATATAAACCTATTGTGTTCATTATCGTAAACCATCCGGTCAAAGTTGCTATCCAGACCAGCCTACGTCTGTATCCTGCGTAACACATCGAACTAGATCCTAGCCAGTACAAAGGAAACACAATGCTCATTATAGGCTCCGGTGATGTAAAAGTCAACACCGCTGATCCGCACACAGTAACCGTTACAGAAAATAATTCAAGCCAAAATGCTGTTGAATCTGTTTTGTAACTTGTTACCCAAAATTCTTTGAGTAATTTTAGCATTAAATCTTGCCGGCTGTGTTTAGAATACTTTCTAAAGTGTCCATTTCGTCGGCAATATTTTGATAATTGCCCTTGTGTGCAACGGATATCGCTTTGTTGATAAGTGACGGTTTCAATTCAAGTTCCTCTGATATTGCTTTGACTGTGTCTCTAAGACCACTTTTTAGATCATCTACTTCGCCAAGAACCTGCGATCCCTGTGATATAATTTGAATTAATTTCTGCTTTTCAGCATCGTTAAAGTTTCGAACTGCCATATTTTCTCCTTGTTACATCTAGTATATAACAGATTTGATTAAGAGTCAATTATTTTTTCTTTTTACTTGAGACGTTAATGGCTTTACCACTTCTATTAGGATTTTTATCTTTTTTCCTTTTTCTTCTTACTGCTGATGCGATGGCTTTTTTACCGCCACTTGCTCTTAGGCTGGCCGCCCTTGCTTTTGATAGGCATTTAGGCTTTCCTTCGCCTTTTTTTCTATCACCACATTTTCCTATTCTCTCTCCCTTGGTGTTGTATCTGTCCCAACCGCCACCACCTGCTCCACCTTTCTTGCCCTTGCCGAACCAAGCTCTTAGTCCAGAATGATGTGCTTCTGTGATTACACCGTGCACCTCACAAGTTTTAAGTTCCATGTAGTTTCGTCTGAGGAAATTTAATGCATCTTCTTTATTTGTTGCTTCGAATACTTTCTCACCAAATGCGTCGTTGACACAAAATTTGCCTTCTCTTTTCACACAATTTGGAACACGTTTTCCAAACATTGTTTTCATTCCTTTACGCACATAGCCTTTCCAACATCTTGTTCCTTCGTCTACAAGTGCTGATAGATCATAGTTTGGATTGATTGCACCGTGCTTCATTTTTGCAATCATGTCCATCTGCATCGCTACCATGAAATCGTAGTCTGTTACATCTTTTGTTCTATGAGTGTAGACTTTCACCAACACTTCATCATAGAATACCCCAAGATCTGCGTGGTGATCGAATTTTTCTTGTGGTTTTATTGTATTAATTAGGTACTCTATTACTTCAAAATAATCTTCGAACTTGTATCTTTTCTGAAGGCTATTATCCTTGTATTCCCAATCAGGTAAAAATTTTTCCCTTAATCTTTCGATGTCATCTTTTGGAAGATTGACATATTCTCTGTCGGCATTTTCATTTATTTCTGCTATCCTCATTTTTTACTCTTGTTACCCCAGTTGGCCGCTCCTTTTTTACGACACTGCACTAGAGCACCAGAGGCGTAAGCCGAAGGCC
>TARA_B100001121_G_scaffold122563_1_pt1 | contig 15824 bp, 8 predicted proteins | sample TARA_B100001121 | Tara Oceans TARA_B100001121 (sample SAMEA2622817) | marine metagenome | biome: marine biome (ENVO:00000447); feature: surface water layer (ENVO:00002042); material: "saline water (ENVO:00002010), including plankton (ENVO:xxxxxxxx)" | depth 5 m
CGCTCTCGAAATAAACAAAATACTTCAGTTGAGGTATTTAGCGGAATGAGAACTAAGTCGAGCATCAAAAGAGCTGACATTTGTGCTCTTGTAGTTGATGCTGCACAGGGACCGACATCACAAGATAGGAAAATTGCCAATTTAATTAACAGTGCTGGTTCTCCATGTATAATAGTTGCTAATAAATTTGATCTTTATCATCCCACAGCTTCAAAAAGTGACAGGTTAAATTTAATTAGTGATGATATAGATGAAAAATTATTTTTTCTTCCTTACGCTCCTATTGTAGCCACCTCTGCAAAGACTGGTGAATCAATTAGAAGGTTGTTTTTTGCTATTGAGCAAATCAGAAAATCTTCCTCACAAAACCTTAATACAGGTGCATTAAATAGATTATTACAGGATTCACTAATTGCTCACCCCCCCCCTTCAGGAAAAGGAGGAAAAAGATTTAAACTTCTGTATGCCACGATGTCAAAAGACAGTCTTTCATCAAGGGCTATTCCAGAAGCAAATTTTATATTATTTTGTAATAAGAAAAGTCTCCTTCCTGCAAATTACGAAAGATATTTAGAAAATAGAATTCGTGAGAAATCTTCATATACAGGCATCCCAATCAGATTTATTTTCAGAGAACGAGAAGCAAGAGGAAAAAACAAACGGCGTTAACCAAATCGTTCTCTAAAAAACTTAAAACTAAAATAAAAAAGTAAAAACAATCCACCTAGTAAACCCAGTCCATTTACAAAAAAGCTTCTAGTCAAATTAAACTTATTTTTGGTTAAAAACTGAGCAGATTCAGAAGGAACTGAGAAGCTACCATCTGAACCTTTTGCAAGAACCCTAAATGTATATCGGCCGCCCGGATTAAGTCCTGTTATAACAGCCTCACCTCCTGAATCGTTTTTGGTTATTGTTGCATAGTTATCATCTAACTCTACCCAATGGAATTGCATCGTTTTATCCTCTCTATTCAATCGATGCACTTTTGTTTCTACGATGTAATCGACTTCCGGAGAAGAATCATTTGTCCATGAAATTAAAATTGACTTTTTCCCACTATTAACCAACGAAAGGTTCTCAACGATTGATAAATCTACATTAGTATTTCGCTCCTTCTCGATTACAGGAAGTATATCAGTTTCGAGGATTTTATTTTGAACCTTCTCAATATTTCTATTACTAAAATTTTTAGATTGAGTAGATTCTTTCTCCGGATCAATTTGATATTTAACCTGAAGAGAAGCCTCTCCTGATGGCCATGTAAATTGAACGTTGTCATACTTAGTCCCAGCTACATTTGCTTGATAGGAAAGTTCTAATTGATGTTTTGAGCCAGGAATTAGTCGAATTAAATTTGATGGATAATTTTTCAAAACCTTGGAATCGGTTAATTTAAATTCAAGATCAACCGCTTCACCACCTATATTAATAATAGGTATTGTAGCATTTAAATTATCTCCAACCTTACCGCGAACTGAAACAGTTTGAACGTTATCATTTATTTTAATCTTTGCCGGCAAGGGTTCTCCGTTTACATCAACACTTATGCTGTATTCACCATATCGAAATGTGATAGGCGAATCAATTTTTCCCAAGTACTGTTCATGAACTTTTATTTCAAAGTCAATTTGACCATTGCTATCTAGCGTTGTCTTATCTTTGTATATTAAGTTTGAGTGATTACTATGATTAGCAGTTATTTCAATAGGCTCACTGTAATTGTTCTTTAAAATTACTTTTGATTTTCTAAATAATTGATCATTTTTTAACTTAATAAATTTCTTATCTATATCAAATGGTGGGAGGACATTACCCCTTAGCTTTACGTATTTTGTCATTTTACCAGCTTTGAGAATGAGGTCCTCTTTTAGCAAACCGGTGAATAAGCTGGCTTTATAAGAAATCTTGATAGCCTTCTTACTCTTTGCAGGGATAACTATTGTATTTAAATTTCCCTCTATGTAGAATTTTTTTAAACCTGAAAGCTCTAAATTAACACCCTCATTAGATTCATTGGTAATGATCAATTCTTTGGATGAACTTTCATTAACACGAAGATTTCCAAAGGAGATATAATCAATAACTGAAAAATTTATTGGCTCTTTGATTATAAAAATCTTTATGGGTGAAGGCGAAGAATATTTCCCTCCTCGCAATCTTGCCCTGAAGGTGAAGACATCTTCCTTTATATCGTTCTTAAAATCTGCAATATATTTAATTTTAATTATTTTACCGACACCCAAAACGGATCCTTCCTCTACGATTTTATTGTTTTCTGTTAATAATGTTCCGTATTTTGGCTTCTCAAATATTGTATATTCATAGACCTTTCCACTTTGTTTTGATGAGGCCATTAAATTAATATCAATCGAAGCACCCTTGACGACAGAATAAGATGATTCGATAGCAAGCGGACCCAACCCTTTGGGTAATTTAACATCTGCATTTAATTCAATAGATAAAATTGCTGTTATGCATAAAGTGATTTCTATTAAGAAATTCACCCTGGAAATGCAATAATTTCTAAATTCCAGATGCATTACATATAGAGACTCAATTAACTAGATAACAAACTTTCTCTAACTAAATTTAAAGCATACATTGCGACTTTTTCCTTAAATAACAATCTACTAGTTTGATAAATTTTTTTTTCAACAAGTGTTTCATTAAACTTTGAAGCAAGAGAAATATAAACTGTTCCTACAGGTTTATCCATACTCCCGCCACCTGGTCCTGCAATACCAGTTATGGCTAAAGCATAGCTAGCATTTGATTGATTCAAGCAGCCCTCAGCCATTGCAGTTGCAACTTCAGCACTAACCGCACCATGATTGTTCAATAAATCTGATGATACATTTAGCAGTTCCTTTTTAAAATGATTCGAATATGTGATATAACCAACATTAAAGACATCGGATGAACCTGGGACGTCTGTAAGTAAACTTGTTAAATAACCACCCGTGCATGATTCAGCAACTGCCAATGTTCTATCCTTTTTAGATAAGGCATGAACTACACTAAGCGGCAAGGAATCTATCCCATCTCCAAGATAATACATTTCCAATTCCTTAATAATTTTATTAGAAATTTCAGTGACAACAGATTCATCACCTATACATCTCAGAATGATGCCACCTGGTTTGAGGCAATATCCAAATTCAACATTATTATTAATATTGGAAGTGATTTTAGTAACGCGAGTGGCTAATTCCGATTCACCTAAGCCTGAAAAGAATAGATTAATACATGAAGGAACTTTTAAAGAGGATTTATTTAGCAAAGATTTCAAAATTGGCTCAACGCTATTGTCATAAATCGGTAACAACTCCTTTGGCGGACCAGGTAATAAAAATATATGAACCTCTTTATTTTTATAGTTTGTGTTTAAATAAATACCTGGCGCTGTTCCATTGTCATTCGCCAAAGGGATACCACCCGTTGGAACAAGGGCTTGCTTGGTGTTAATTTGGCGCATTTTTGTTCCATTAGATTCAATTCTGTTTCTAATTTTTTCAACGATTAGATCATCCTCATATAATTCTAAATTAAGCAATTCAGCCAGCATTTCTTTAGATACATCATCATGGGTAGGCCCCAAACCACCAGTAACTATAACAATGTCTGATCTATCAATTGATTCAGCTAAAACATTTTTTATAACATCACCATCAGGAACTGAAATTTGTCTATTGATAGATAAACCGATTGATGATAACCGCTGACCAATATGACCGACATTTGTATTAACAACCTGTCCAATAAGCAATTCCGAACCGGTATTTATGACTTCAATGTTCATATTAAAGTCACTCGGCATCTAAGAAAGCTAGCTCTAATTTACTAGCATCTGACCACAAATCTTCCAAAGAATAAGTTGGCCTCAAGTCATCATGAAAGATATGAAATATCACATCAATATAATCTATTATTAACCATAAGCTTTCCGGAGAACCCTCGATGGCTCTAGGAGAAACTGAATAAATTGATTTGATATCTTTATCAACATCGCGACGAAGCGCTTTAAGTTGTGGAATTGAAGCCACATTACATATAACAAAATAATCAGCAATTGTCGATATGCCTTTGAGATTAAGAACTTCAATTTTTTTTGCCTTGTTCTCAAAAGCATGTTTTGCAACAGCAATAGCTAACTCCTCACCCTCTATCAATTTATTTTGTAACATAAAAAGCTTCTATAATTTCTACTGTTTATTGAATAGAGCAACTAAAAGCTTAACACACTTTAGATAATAATAAGACTGACTATCAACCAGAACGCTTTACCTATATAGAAGATAATTCTTTCTTGAGTCTTTAAATTCATTCAAGAAGGGCTGCCAACTTTTGATGATTTTCCCAATTTCTAATTTTCGAAAATTATTATTCCCAATAAAGTCAGAGCCATAAACTTTATATAATAAATTATTAGAACTCCCTTTTTTCGAGGAGATTAAATCAACATCTTTCTTCTCAGCTTGATCTAATATTTCTTTAAGAATTATTAACCCAGTCTTCACCAATTCACCCTTGTAATTATCATCAATTATTAATTTTATTCCACCCCGCATTGGATATTTCTCATCTTTGTAAGGCTTGTATTTTAAGCCATTAATTCTAAACGCATCCAATTGATCAACTAATTCATCACTACTAACTCCACTGGTAGAAATATGTTCAAATGGAAAGCTTCCACCAGTTCCTGCATAAACACCTTTTACATGCTGAGGTATGCAGCTTAGTAAATAGTAATAGCAAGACTCAGCACGAGGAATGTTTGGCGATGTCTGAATCCAATTAAGGCCAGTATCATTCCAGTCCATTACTCTACTCCACCCCTTCATCTTGATGACCTTAAGCTTAGGATTCGCTTTAAGCCAATTCTCACCGATTGCCATTTTAGCAATTTCACCAACAGTCAAGCCATGCCTGAAAGGTATAGACAACTGACCTACAAATGATTGCCATTTTTTTATTATTGGTGGCCCTTCAATATAATTACCAGTAACCGGATTTGGTCTATCAAGGACTATAAAATCTATTCCCTTCTCAGCTGCAGCTTCCATACAAAGGATCATGGTGCTAATATATGTGTAACACCTCACTCCAACGTCTTGAATATCAAAAACCAAAACATCAATTCCATTTAACATCACAGGGTCAGGTTTTCGTGTTTTTCCATAAAGTGAAAATGCTTTTAACCCTGTTAAGCTATCAACCCTTGAAGAAACCCATTTACCAGCCAACTCATCACCATCTAATCCATGCTCAGGAGTAAATAAAGAAACCAAATTAACATGTTCAGAATTAAATAAAATGGTTCGAGTTTTAAACCCATTGGAATTAACGCCAGTCTGATTCGTAATCAAACCAACTCTTTTACCTTTCAGCGCTGTGAAACCATCACTTTCAAGGACATCAATTCCCAAACTAATTTTTTTGTTGTTTACGGCGGAAAACAAATAAAAATTTATGACAACAAAGTAACTAAAGATCGTGATAAAGATTAATTTCATGGTAAAAAAGTACAATTCTAATTTAAATTAAGCTCATGAATGCCGATGACGTAGGTCAACTTATACTTATGGGGATACCAGGAACCCATGTTGATGATGAGACTGCAACTATCCTTAAAAAAGTCAAACCTGGCGGCATAATTCTCTTTGGTCGAAACATTAAATCCCCTACTCAATTAAGAAAACTTATCGATGACATTAGGGACTTATGCAACATCGAACCTATTATAACAATTGATCAAGAAGGAGGCCGTGTTTCAAGACTAAGGTTAATTGGTAACGAACCTCCCAGCGCAACAGAACTAGCACTAAAAAAAGACATCAAATTAATTGAAAAACATGGAAGATTAACGGGTAGTATCTTAAGAATTTATGGCTTTAACCTCAACCTCTGTCCAGTCCTAGATGTAAAATCTGAATATGATTCGTTAAATTCTCTGCAAGGAAGATGCTATGGCGAATCAACAAAAGAAGTAATAAATAATGCATCAGCATTCAATCATGCAATGAAATTAGAGGGGATATTATCATGTGCTAAACATTTTCCTGGATATACTTTTGCAGAATGTGATGCCCATGAAAAATTGCCTACTGTAAATCGTTCTAAAGAAGAATGGGAACAATTTGAATGTGCACCATTCAATGCATTACTCCCCGACATCGACTCCGTAATGATATGCCACACACATTACCCGTTTTTTGAAAAAAATTCTACCTCACCAATACCAGCATCATTATCGCACAATGTAGTTACTAAAAAACTTAGAAACCAATTATCTTTCGATAATGGCCTCGTCATGACTGATGATTTAGACATGGGAGCAATACTTAACGAATTTGGTTTTGATGAAACAATTAAAATGGCTGTGGCCGCCGGCAATGATTTAGTTATGATTTGCCATCGGACTGAAATGGCCATTCGAGCCTCTGAAATATTACAAACATTACCCGAAATTAAAATTTATGATTCATTGCAAAGAATACAAAAAACTAAAGAGAGATTAGCTTATCCTAAAAAGTTCTGCTTAGAAGAATTGAAAGAAATAGATGAAAAAATCTGGAAACTCCGAGTAGATACACTAGGTGAAGAATTAGCAAAAGTTAAATCTGTTGAGAATGCAAAACGAAGCCCCGTAGAAGATTATTAATCATATGTTACCAGAAATAGAACAACTTCTTATTATCCAAGATAGAGATCAGAAAATTACCAAACTTAATTCAGACATCGAACGCCTTCCTTTGGAGGAACAACAGGCAAAGCAACGCCTTAAAAGTGTTATAGAATCAGTTAACTCTGCTGAATCCGAGATTAAAAGTAACGAAGTTGAAATAAGCAAAATAGAACTCGACATAGATACTCGAAAAGACAGCATCACCAAATTGAAGAATCAACAATTGGAAACTAAGAAGAATGAAGAGTTTGCTGCGATGGAACATTCGATTACTAATTACCAAGACGAAATAAGCCAGCTCGAAGATTCTCAACTCGAACTAATGGAGAAAGGTGAGGAACTGAATAATTCATTGGAAGAAGCGAACGATATTCACGCAAAAGAACAGAAGGTAGTTGATGCAGAATTGGCAATCATAAAGGAAAGAAAAATACAATTCTCTAAAAAAATTGAAGAGTTAAAATCAGATAGAGAAAAGATTGCTTCAAATATAGACAATGATCTTCTTGATCAATATAATCGAATTTTTAAAAGCAAAAAGGGCGTTGCCGTATCAGAATTGGTTAATGATATATGTTCAGGATGCCACATGAAAGTCACTCCGACGACTGCAGGCATGGTGAGAGCAGAAAAAGTGGTGTCGACTTGTGATCAATGTGGTAGAATCTTGTATTCATAAATACTCACATTAACTCCCAGTGAAAATAGATAAAAAATCAGCACTTAATTTTTGTCCATGTGTTGGATGTTTTATTTTTTTTATATCACTATTTTTAAATAGCTGTAACAAACCAAATATTGAAAACAATACAACTAACGCGCAATCCTCTCAATCAATCAGATTCGAAAAACTAACTCAGCAATATAGCAAAAAAGACAGCAAAAATTTTGAGCTAATAAACAATATTAAATCAGGTATAGATTTTAAATTCGATCTAGGAGATTTCTATTCCCGGGCAAAGGAATACATTTTCGCAACTCCAATGGGAGGTGTCGCGACCGGTGATTTTAATGGGGACTCGCTTCCTGATATTTATTTCACAAGCCCAAGCGGTGGCAATAGACTATATAAGAATTTAGGGGATTTCAAATTTGCGGACGTCACCAAATCGGCAATGATTGAAGATAACACTATTTGGGGAACAGGAGCTGGCTTTGTCGATATCAACGGAGATGGTCATTTGGATATTTATGCTTGTGGATACATGACTCCAAATAAAATTTTCATGAATAATGGAGATGAAACATTCACCGAAAAATCAAGTTCTATTGGACTTAATCATCTTGGAGCGAGTATGAATTTAAATTTTGCTGATATTGATGGTGATGGTGACCTTGATGCATATCTTGCTACAACCACAAAACTTCCACCACCAGGAACAAAATTTGGAGTTAATTTTGTAAAACAAAAAGATGGATCGGAAAAACCAATTATCCCAAAAGAAATTGCTGAGTATTGGCAATTCATTTATCTCCCCGATAAAAAAGTTCATAAAACTGAAGCGGGTCAAGCCGATAAGATATTTCTTAATAAGAACGGAGTTTTTGAAGATGCAACGACACAATCTGGAATAAAGGGAAACTACTTCACATTGAGTGCGACTTGGTGGGACTATGATTCAGATGGAGATCCTGATATATACGTATCAAATGATTTCACAGGGCCGGACATGCTTTACAAAAATAATGGAAATGGTGTTTTTAAAGACACTATACTTTCTTCAATTCCTCATACTCCATGGTTCTCTATGGGAAGTGATTCAGCTGATGTCAATAACGATGGATTAATTGATTTATTTGCCACTGACATGGCAGCAACTAGCCACTATCGAGAAAAAGTAATGATGGGGAACATGAATGATATGGGATGGTTTCTAGAGCATGCCAACCCAAGGCAATATATGAGAAATGCTCTATATATTAATACAGGAACTGATAAAATGCTCGAGTCAGCTTTTTTGTCTGGCATAGCTAGCACTGATTGGTCCTGGAGCCCCAGATTAGAGGATTTTGATTGTGACGGTTTAATAGATTTATTTGTCACCAATGGAGTTATAAGAGATAGCATGAATTCTGATCTTTCAATCATGGCAGACAAACAGTTCAAAGGAGGCAGCCCCGAATGGAGAAAATTTTGGACCAATCAAAAAATGAGAAAGGAACGAAATTTAGCATATAAGAATACAGGAAATTTAAAGTTTGTTCCTACAGGCAATTTATGGGGATTGGATCACGAAGGCGTATCACTTGGGGCTGCAACTGCGGACTTTGACGGAGATGGAGATTTAGACATCGTAGTGAACAACGCGGATGGACAACCACTGCTATATAAAAATAACACAACTAACAATAGAATATCCATCAAACTAATTGGATCAAAAAAGAACACTCAGGCAATTGGCGCTAGTGTAAAAGTAATCAGTAATGGGGATATCCAATTCAAAGAAATTAATCCAGTTAAAGGTTGGCTATCCTCAAATGACACTACCCTATCCTTTGGTTTAGGTGATAACCTTACGGTTGATGAGCTTATTGTTAGATGGAGAAACGGGAACGTTCAGCGATTCAATTCCATAACATCTAATCAAAAAATTACCATTCAAGAACCTTCAGAATATAAAGCTCAAAATAATAAAACCCTCAGCAAGCCCCCTCTATTTTCATTAACCAAAAACATAAGCGACATTGAACACAATGAATCTATTTTTGATGATTTTGAATTACAACCTCTATTGCCAAACAAACAATCCATTAAAGGACCATCGATATGTTGGGGAGACGTTGATAATGACAATGATAATGATCTCTTTATAGGGGGAGCAGCCAATTTGCCGTCCAAATTATACATAAATAATAATGGTACATTAACCTTATCAGAAAATTCGGGATTAAATATTAATAACAAAGCTGAAATCGTTGCCTGCCTATTTTTTGATGCCGACTCTGATAATGATTTAGATATAGTAATTGGTGCAGGATCTAATGAATTTTCGGCTGATGATAAAGCTTACATTGACCAACTTTATTTAAATAATGGCAATGGGACATTTACACTTTCACCAAATTTCAAAGCCCCATCACGACCAACAAATGCGCTGTCTGCAATTGATATTAATAATGATGAAAAAATAGATATCATTGTTGGCGGTTCTTCTGTCGCTGGTAGCTATCCCCTGTCTGAAAAAACTTATGTAATGCTGAACAAAGGAAATGGTGCATTTGAACCCATTTACAATAAAAGCTTAGATACAACTAAACTTGCAAATGAGATTAAGGTTAATGATATCGATAATGATGGTACTGACGAAATTATTATAGCTTGTGAATGGGGACCTATTCGCATTTATAAAATTGTTAATAATGCACTTCAGGAGATGACCGCTGATTTACGATTAGACACCAAAACCGGATGGTGGAATTCGATTAATCTTCATGACTTTGATAATGATGGAGACCTAGATATTCTGGCCACAAATTTTGGTAACAATACAAAATATAAAGCATCAACTTCCAAACCTGAATTACTTTATTTCTCTGACTTTGATGAATCTGGAAAGCTTGATATTGTCGAGGCCAAATACGAAGGCAGCGAATTAGTTCCACGTCGTGGTTTTAGCTGTTCCCAACTAGCTATGCCATTCATAAAAGATAAAATGAAAACTTTTCACAATTTTGCGTCAAGCAGTCTTGCTGGAATATATTCAAAACCCTCAATATCAGCAGCAAATAAATATGAAATCAACACCCTTGAATCGGGAGTGTTCATTAACGAAAAAACTCACTTTAAATTTATAAAATTACCTCCCGAGGCACAAATAGCCCCGTCTTTCGGATCAACTGTTACAGATATAAACGAAGATGGAATAGCTGATATTGTATTAGCGCAAAATTTTTACGGCCCTCAAAGAGAAACTGGAAGAATGGATGGAGGCTTGTCATTAATATTATTAGGTGTTGGTGATTGTAGATTCAAAAGCATACCACATAAAGAATCTGGAATACACATACTGGGAGATACGCGTGAAGTTCATTCTATAGACTTAAACAATGACGGCCGCGATGAACTGATATTTGCCCTTAATAATGGACCGCTAATGATTTACTCTAAGAATAAATAAAAAAGCTTATTATGAATATTATAAAGATAATCATTACGGCATTGTTTGGCACATTTTTGAATCCAAGTCTGATTGCTAATGATAAAGCAGAGTCAATTAAAGAGCTTCCAGATAGAAAACCTTCAGATTCCAAACTTTTCAGAAAAGTTAATCCAGAAAAATCAGGAATTAGCTTGATTCTACCTATTGATAAATCGCATCCCTTAAAAAGAATTTACGTTAGTGCATTCGCATGTGGTGGCGCCTCCTCAGGAGATATTAATAATGATGGACTTACAGACGTTTTTATAGCTAATGGTCCAGGACCAAACAAAATTTACATTAATAAGGGAAATTGGATATTTGAAGATAATACCATTAAAGCCAATCTCACTGGTGGACAAAACTGGACAGCAGGAGCACCGCTTGTCGACATCGATGGAGATGGCGACTTAGACATCTATGCATGTAATTATGGCACACCAAACCAACTATTTATTAATGATGGCAAGGGTTTGTTTGTTGATAAGGCACAACAATTTGGTTTAGACATCAATGGAGCAATACTTAACGCCGCCTTCGCAGATTATGATAATGATGGAGATTTGGACGCATACCTATTAGGTCATAGATTTTATCGTAATGGAGGCAAACCAGAAAAACCACCTACGGTCCTCAAAAATGGTACATACCAAGTACTCCCTAATTTTAGCAAATACTTTCAGGTTAACCTTAATTCAACAAACGGATTCAAACTTGATACAGCGGGATCTCGTGATTACCTGATGATTAATGATAATGGTGTTTTTAGAGACGTCACTATAGAGGCAGGTATTAATTCAAAGCCTTGGCAAGGCAACTCAGTAACGTGGTGGGATTTTAATAATGATGGACACCAAGATATTTACATTGCTAATGATTTTGAAGGTCAAGATTTCCTATACCGTAATAATGGAAATGGAACATTCTCAGATATAACAAAACAATACTTACCACATGTACCATGGTTCAGCATGGGGGCAGATTCTGCTGATATTAATAACGACGGTTTATTAGATTTGTTTGTTGTAGATATGGCAGGAACAACACACTACAAATCAAAAACATCCATGGGAACAATGGGAGCCAACAATCAGTTCATGCTGACTGCCGACCCACCGCAACACATGAGAAATTGCATGTTTGTCAATACAGGAAAAGCAAATCGTTTTCTTGATACTGCATTCCTTTCAAAGTTATCGAGTACAGATTGGTCGTGGTCAGTAAAACTAAGTGATTTCGATGAAGATGGTCTAGTTGATGCATTTGTCACTAACGGAATTAGCAGAAATTTTAATAATTCCGACAACCCAATAACAAAAGAAGAATTGATAGAAAAAACAGAATGGTCAATATACGAGGACCTGCCATCAAGACCTGAGCAAAATTTATGTTTTAAGAATATGGGCGATCTTAAGTTCAAAGAAACATCGAAAAAGTGGGGATTAGATGAACTTTCAATGGCATATGGAGCATCCAAAGCTGATCTAGATTCGGATGGAGATCTTGATTTAATCATCACCAATCTTGATAAACCAGTTTCCGTTTATGAAAACTTAGCAAATGGAAACAGAATCACATTAAGACTCAAAAGCAAAACTAAGAATTCAATTGCTATAGGAGCAAGAGTTAAATTAAAAACAAAAAACGGCATACAAATTCGTGAAAACCATACACAAAGAGGCTTTTCATCAACTGACGACAACCTTATACATTTTGGATTAGGTGATACAACGAAGGTAGATTTTCTCGAAATCTACTGGCCAAATGGATCCATAACCAGAACTGATGATATAGAAGCCAATCATCACTACACATTTTTAGAACCTGAAAATTCTATTAAACAAATTACTATTTCAGACAACGTTAAACCAACACTTTTTGTTAAATCTGAGCATACTCGTGATATAAGCAATCATTGGGAACAGCCTTTCCCCGACTTCAAACTTCAACCTTTACTACCGAATAAACTTTCCCAATTAGGGCCAGGTCTTGCAAGGGGTGATGTCGATAATGATGGTGACGAGGACTTATTTCTCGGTGGCAGCACTGGATCAATAGGAAGACTATTATTAAATGATGGCAAAGGAAGACTTAAAGAAATTCCTTTCACTCCAGCTATTTCTGAAGCTGGCAGCGAAGACATGGGAGCACTTTTCTTTGAAGCTAATGGAGATGGTAATTTAGACTTATATGTAGTTAGCGGTAGTGTTGAAGCTCCTCCAGAGCACACCAGGTACAAGGATCGTCTTTATTTAGGGAACGGGAAAGGACAATTCACAAAATCTCAAACCCAATTAGTGCCAAATAATTATAACAGTGGCTCCTCAATTTCAGCCTGCGATTTTGATAGAGATGGAGATCTAGATCTGTATATTGGTGGTCGTTCAGTACCAGGAAAATATCCAATAACTCCCAAGTCGGTCTTACTTGAAAATGATGGAAGTGGAAAATTTAAAGATATTACATTGAAAGCTTCGAACTCATTGAGTAAATCAGGCCTGGTCACATCATCAATTTGGACCGATATCAATAGCGATAATTGGCAAGATCTTATTATAACTCATGAATGGGGACCAGTAAGCATTTATCTAAATAACCAAGGAAAGTTGATGGAGACTAGCTTCGGTAAGACGAAATTAACGGGATGGTGGAACGGAATTGAATCATTAGATATTGATAACGACGGAGATTTTGATTTGATCGTCACAAATTTTGGACTGAACACAAAATACAAAGCATCAATTGATCAACCTGAACTCCTTTTTTATGGGGACTTTGACAGAGATGGTGACGAAGAAATCTTAGAAGCTAAATTTGAAAATGGCCAATGTCTCCCCCATAGAGGTTTTAGCTGTTCAAGTAACGCGATGCCCTTTCTAAAAGAAAAAATGAAAACCTTTCATAATTTTGCAACTGCTTCATTGGCGGAATTGTATACATCCAATAGAATTGACACTTCTATCAAACTTGAGGCCAACACATTAACGACGGGAGTTTTCATTAATAATTCAACCAAAGAAAAATTAGATTTCACCTTCAAACCTCTTCCAAACTTGGCTCAACTATCACCTTCTTTCGGCATTATCGCAGAGGATATCAATTCAGATGGAAATGTTGATATTTTTCTTGCTCAAAATTTTTATAGCCCACAAATCGAAACTAGACCTATGGACAATGCTTTAAGCCTAGTTTTAATCGGAGATGGAGATGGAGATTTTACTCCACTAAATCCAGAAGAAAGTGGGATAGTATTACCAGGTGATAGTAAAGCGGCATCATGGGGTGATCTTGATAATGACGGATTTGACGAGATTCTCATAACCACTAACGATGGTCCAGTTCATTCATACTCTGTAAATTCATTCAAAAAAACAGTTCAAAATATAAAACTAAAATTAAAAGGATCCCCTAAAAACCCAAATGCAATAGGAGCAAAGGTAATCATAGGTTATGAGAAAAATAAAATCTTCACTCGAACCATAAAGTCATCTGGAGGCTATTTATCTCAATCATCAAATCTAATAAACATCCCTAAATCATTGAGCGGAAAAAAAATAAGTATAATCTGGCCAGACTCTAAAGAAACAAACTCAATTGTACCTAAGAATAAAGATAGTTTTGTAATCTCTTATTAATTTGATAACAAACAATTGAATAAGTTATAGAGAATTAGAAAAAACTTTTATTATAAGTTAATTGCTGATAGTATTTTGGTGAGGGTCTAAAGCACTTGGGTGCGGTTATATTGGTATTGAATGAATGTCTTCCAAAATGATTTTTTGTTGATTTAGGGCATTAAGATTTTTTCATATGTCCAACCTTTAATAAAAAATGACGAAGTCAACCTATCATCATCTGAGACTTCGTGGTTATGTAGGACATGTTTATGATGAGTATGATAGGTCTTAGTGTGTTGTGCTTGTTAAAAATTAAATAACCGCTAATATATTACTTTATGAAAACTCCATTTAAAATACTCATATGTATCTTAATAACGCTATCATTACCTCTCAATGAATTAGTTTTTTCAGATATCTTGATCGACATAGACCTTACAGAAGAAGAATCTGGTCCAGCAGAAACAATATTAAATTCAGGTAGCCTTGAAGGAGATTTTGAAGCGGAGTTTGATATTCCAAGCATTGAAACAGTGGATGGCGTCAATGCTGTAACTCTGGATGGTAATAATGACTGGTATGTCGGTCCAGATGCTTCCCCATTAACAGGTAATACCGACAGAAGTGTCGAAGCATGGGTATGGAATCCTTCTGTTCCTTCCGAAGAAACGATATTTGCTTGGGGACGCAGAGGTGGACCAGATGCATCCAATTTTTCTATGCTATACGGAAATCATCCAAGCTATGGCGCCCTTGGTGCATGGGGTGGCAATGCAGACATGCCATTTTATCCAGGGGGAGGCGCTCCTGAGCCAAACGAATGGCATCATCTGGTTCTTACATATAATAGCCAATCCAACGAAAGATCGATCTACGTTGATGGAGAACTTACAAACAGTGAAAACAACGGCTCGTTTTTTGATACACATGAGTTTGATGACACCGGTTTAGCCTTACCTATGGTTATTGGCAACCAAAATGAACCTAACGGAACACGAACTGACGCACTATCTGCTGATCTTAGTATAGCAAAAATAAAAGTTCATGACACTGTATTAACAGAAAGTGATGTTTTAGATAGCTTCAACTTAGATAAAATTAAATTTGGGAAAGGCGGACCTGATATCATTTCGTTTGAAGCTTCAGAAAATACAATCGGCCCAGATGAAACAGTAACGTTTACTTGGGAAATTGATGGTGCAGAGACAATATATATAGATAATGATATCGGTGATGTTTCTGACATTGAAGAAATAGATGTTAGCATTGAAGAAACGACCATTTTTACAATATCAGCAACTGACTCTAACGGACTGACTCAATCTGAATCCATCACGATCAAAGTTGTCGATGGAGGTGCTTTAGTGGATATCGACATAA
>TARA_B100001121_G_scaffold38278_1_pt1 | contig 15768 bp, 15 predicted proteins | sample TARA_B100001121 | Tara Oceans TARA_B100001121 (sample SAMEA2622817) | marine metagenome | biome: marine biome (ENVO:00000447); feature: surface water layer (ENVO:00002042); material: "saline water (ENVO:00002010), including plankton (ENVO:xxxxxxxx)" | depth 5 m
CTACTGACGACAACTCGTTTTTTACGAACTTTAATTTTTCTAAATCATTGAAATTCAATTTATTATTTAAGTGGAGCCGGAGGGAATCGAACCCTCGTCCAAACAAGGAACAGGTAGGATTTCTACATGCTTAGCTTGTTATTGATTTTCGACAGATGACCGGTAACAAGCAACCTATCATCTGCTTAGCCTCTTTAATTTCATTGGTAAGCCGAGGCAACTTACCAACTAGTCCATTTTTTTGATACTCCATAAACAAAAGGGTAATGAACCAACCCTTTTGAGGAGTAATGGTTCTGCGCTACTTTGCTTCACGCAGAATTAAGGTAATCCGACTGAGTCGTGATTACGCAGCCATTGCGTAGTTATAATCTTCGCCAGTTAACGACGTTGCGAGCTTAAGATTAACGTGCCAAGCCCGCAATGCACGGCATGCTTACCTACCCGTTCATCTTGCTGTCAAAACCGGTCGGCCCCATATTTTCAAAGAACTGTGTAAAACCTTTTGCAAAGTTACGTTATATTACAGCAAAAATTGTGCATTTTTCTTATTTTTGAACAATGAAGACGATTTTTCCATCTTTTTTGCTTTTTTTAACTGTTTTATGCGCCAATTTGACGTATGCCCAAACTACTTTCACTGTTTCCGACACCGTACAAAATGTGTATAAAAATACTACTTTCGGAACAGTTCACGGATATGTACAACTGACTAATCAAACGCAAAACAACTTGAATTTACGCTGGAAATTATCTATTACAGGTAAATATCCTCCAAGCTGGGTATTTTCTGCTGCCGACCCTGACACAAATTACAATCCGGTATTTTCCGGCGACAGTGCCGATTTCACTCTCGATTTAGTATCTACCACTACAAATAAAATAATTTACGGATTGGACCATAAAGGAGAGCCCGGCTCAGCACAAATGCATTTTTATATTTTCGATCCTGCCAATCCCGCCGAAAACGTAACTGTTCATTTCAATTTATATATTCTCGATGCCACAGGAATACCAAGCCATCTTTACAATGATTATTTTGAAATAAAAAACAATACCATTTATATAAAAAATGCCAAAAACATAAAAGCAATTCGAATAATATCTTTGAATGGCGCATTGATTTATAAGGAAGAAATTTCAGAAAATAAACACATTGAACTACCTGATAAATCAAGTATTTATATAATAGAAATCATTACAACCGATAATCAAAAAAACAGTATAAAACTTATAAATCAATAAAAATGATGAAGTTTGGAATAATAAGAGAAGGGAAAACACCACCCGACGAACGAGTGCCTCTTGCACCCGAACAATGCGTAGAGGTAATCGAGAAATTTCCGGTTAAGTTGCAGGTACAATCGAGTAAAGTCAGACGATTTAAAGATGAAGAATACAAAAATGCAGGTATTGAAGTAGTAGATGATATCTCCGGCAACGATGTATTATTTGGTGTAAAAGAAGTTCCGATAAAAGATTTAATAGCCGATAAAACATATTTCTTTTTTTCGCACACCATAAAAAAACAACCTTACAACCGTGATTTATTACGTGCATTGCTCGAAAAAAACATCACAATGGTTGATTACGAAACTTTGACCGACAAAAACGGTGTTCGTTTAATCGGATTCGGAAGATATGCCGGAATTGTAGGTTGTTACAACGGATTTTATGCTTACGGTATGCGAACACATTCTTTTGAGTTAAAACGTGCTTATTTATGCGAAGACCGTAAAGAAATGGAGGCAGAATTGTCAAAAATCAAACTTCCCGAAAATTATAGAATAGTTTTGACCGGTTCCGGACGAGTGGCTCATGGAACAATTGAAATACTTGAAAAAATAGGTTTAAAACAAGTTTCGCCAGCCGAGTTTTTAACGCAAGAATTTAACGAGCCTGTTTGGGCACAACTTCAGGTTAATGATTATGTAAAACGCAAAGACGGCAAACCGTTTACCAAACAAGATTTTTACAACCATCCGCAAGAGTTTGAATCGAATTTTATGCCTTATGCCAAAGTTGCCGATATGTATATTGCCTGTCATTACTGGGACGAAAACTCGCCTTACATTTTCACTCGTGAAGATGCCAAAAATCCCGATTTTAAAATCCGTACCGTTGCCGACATCAGTTGTGATATAGATGGACCGGTGGCATGTACAATTCGCCCTTCAACCATAAAAGACCCTATTTACGGATACGACCCTCAAACCGAATCGGAAACCGACTACGACAACCCAAGTGCGATTACGGTAATGGCTGTAGATAATTTGCCTTGCGAATTACCCAAAGATGCTTCGCGCGATTTTGGACGTGAATTAATCGATAAAATTTTACCTAATTTCTTTAATGGTGACCCCGATAAAATATTAGAACGTGCCACTATTTGCAAAGGCGGAAAATTAACCGAATGCTATTCGTATTTGCAAGATTATGCCGATGGCAAAGAATAAACCCTGAATTATGCTAAAAGAAGGCAAACTATATTACTCCATTTCTGAAGTTGCGAAGCATTTCAATGTAAATGCTTCGTTGCTTCGCTTTTGGGAAAAAGAATTCGATTTTATCTTAAAACCCAAAAAAAACAAAAAAGGTAACCGCTACTACACGCCCGAGGATGTAAAAAACATTGAAACCATTTATTTTTTGGTAAAACAAAGCGGCTTTACGCTCGAAGGGGCAAAAGCAAAATTAAAAGCCGGTACAGAAAAAGTGGTTGAGCAAAAAGAAATTATTGAAAAATTACAAAGCATCCGCAACGAACTTAAATATATTGCCGACAATTTATAAATACAACGCCTTATACAACATTGCCGACAACCCAACCAACCCAATCAACGAACTGATAAAGGTATTGATAAATTTATATCCTTTTTGCTTTTGATACAGTGCTATCAATAAAGCCAACACAACATCAACAGCAATAAAAATCCACAATTTTGAATCCATTTTCGCTTGTCTTAACAATATTTCAAGCACAAAGTTTGTTATCTTTATCCGATTGTTTTGCTATGGAGATAAAAAAAATCTTTTTACTTTTTTTTACCGTATTTACCATTTCGTTGGTTGCGCAAGAAAACACTACCACTTTTGGTATTCAGTTTCGCCCGTTGATACCCATGGGCTTGCTCAAAACCGACAAACTCACTCAAGAAATTACTCCTGTAAAATTCACCATTCAAAGTATGGAAAGTTTCAACTTTGGTATGGTTATTCGTGTTGGATTTACAAAATCATTATCGCTGGAAACAGGAATAAATGTATTAAAAAGAAATAATCTTATTCGTATAGAAGATTTAAAATATAATCGAAAAGTAACCGACCGATATACTATTTTAGCGTATGAAGTTCCTGTTCAAGGATTAGTTTATGTTCAACTTGGCAAACAAACCTATATGAATGGCAGCGGTGGAATTTCGTTCGACTTACTCCCTTCCGATTTATATACTTTCAACAATTATTACAGCCATTTATCATTACGATACAATTGGGTGCAAATGGCATTAAATGCAAATGTAGGATTTGAATACCGGACCAAAAAAAGCGGTTACTGGTATTTGGGTGCTACGCTACACCGACCATTTCACGCACTAATGCTCAGTGGTATTCAGTATCAATACAAAGAAATTGATGAAATTGCCAATATTGCCGTAACTGGAAATTATCTAACACTGGATTTACGTTATTTTTTTAACGAACCCGCCGATAAATCAAAAAAGAAAAAAAGAAAGAGACAGTAATTTAATTGATAGGCTCTATCTCAAAGATTAATGCATCAAAAGTATCTTGAAAATCTTCACCAAGTGATTCTATATCCGAATCATCGGCGTCATATTGCCAACGAATAAGCACATTGGACTTACCACTCAATTGCAATTCATTAAATTGTTCAAGAATATTATATACATGAAACAATGAGCCTGAATTTAAATATTCAAATCGGAAAGTAATAGTGGTTACTTTTTGAGGATTTTGCAAATATTTTCGAACAAACTCTTTGATGGGTTCGAAAAAAGACACCGAGTTTTCAGGTATGGATACACCGGAGAACGTGAACTCTCCGGTGCTTTCATCCATATAAACAGTTAATGTTTTTTCTGTTCCTGAAATTTTCATCTTATTGCAAATGTAATATTTATTTAAAAACAATAACGATTTTCCGAAATTAACTTATCGGCAACCACTCGTCTTGCAGCTTTTGCATTGAATGGTTCGTGCTTGGTAAATCGCTTTAAGCCCATAAGCATCATGCGTAACTCATCGCCTTCGGCAAAAGCAGCCAAAGCATCTTTACCTGCTTTATTTATAATATCGGAAGCATCATAAATAAATACGTTCATCATGGCAATTTGTTCCAAAATATTTTCTTTTCCTTTGATTTTTGCCAATTTTTCAACGCGCAACAACAACGATTCGGCAACATACGTTTGAATGGCCATATCGGCTAAATTCATCAGAATTTCTTGCTCTTTTGCCAATTGCATCATTAGTTTTTGAGCTGCTGCTCCGGCAATCATCAAAATGGCTTTTTTGAAATTTTTAATCATCTTACGTGCTTTTTCAAACTCATCCCCATCGTTGCTTCCAAATTCAGGAATACTCATTAATTCTTTGGCTACTGCTTGAGCAGGTCCCATTAAATCCAATTCGCCTTTCATTGCTTTTTTAAGCAACATATCCACAATCAACATGCGGTTTATCTCGTTGGTACCTTCAAAAATGCGGTTAATTCGAGAATCTCTGTAAGCACGTTCCACCGGCGATTCGGCACTGTAGCCCATTCCTCCATAAATTTGAACCGCTTCATCCACTACATAATCCAATGTTTCCGAAGCATCTACTTTGATTATTGCAGCCTCAACAGCATAATCAGCAATTCCTTTAATAGTGGCTTCTTCTTTGCTCATTCCGCTTTCTACATAAGCATTAATGGCATTTTCAACGTCTTGACTACAACGGTAAGTTGCCGATTCGGTAGCATATGATAAAATAGCTTGTTGTGCCAATTTGTATTTTATGGCTCCATATTTACTGATAGGACGTCCAAACTGCTCTCTTTCGTTGGCATATACTACCGAATGTGTAATGGCTTCTTTTGCACCGCCCAATGCAGCTCCACCTAATTTTATACGACCAACATTTAATATATGAAGTGCTATTTTAAATCCTTCTTGGCGTTTGCCCAACAAATTTTCTACCGGCACAGGTGTATTGTTAAAAAATACTTGACGAGTGGATGAACCTTTAATACCCATTTTCTTTTCTTCAGGGTTTAAGGTAATCCCGCCAAAATCTTTTTCAACAATAAAAGCACTTAAATTTTCATCATCGTCAATTTTGGCAAAAACAGTAAATACATCAGCAAAACCGGCATTGGTAATCCACATTTTTTGTCCGTTCAAAATATAGTGCTTACCATCTTCGCTCAATACAGCTTTGGTTTTTCCCGAGTTGGCATCACTTCCGGCGTTTGGTTCTGTCAAACAGTAAGATGCTTTCCACTCTCCCGTAGCCAGTTTAGGAATGTATTTTTCTTTTTGTTCTTTGGTACCGTAATACAAAATAGGCAATGTACCAATTCCGGTATGAGCGGCAAAAGCAACAGCAAATGAGTGCCCTGCTCCCAAAACTTCGGTGCTCAACATTCCGGTAACAAAATCTTTTCCAAATCCGCCATATTCTTCAGGAATAGAGATTCCCAACAGTCCCAATTCTCCGGCTTGTTCCAATAATTTAGGCATCAACTCCGGATTTTGCATACTGTCAATTTCATCCAATCGATTCAGCACATTTTGCTCCAAAAAATCACGACAAGTGTCGGCTATCATTTTTTGCTCTTCATTAAACTCTTCAGGAATAAACACATTGTCCGAAGACGATTCTTTAATTAAAAATTCGCCTCCTTTTAAGGCTTCTTTGTTTGTTTCTTTAGTTTCCATTTTATTCAATTTTAGGTTAATAATTTTATTATTATTTGAGCAACTGCGGGCTTTTCGTTTTAGTTGCCTTTTGTTTGCGGCTTGCATTTGGTTTTGCGGCAAGCTTCCGTTGGTCGCTTTCCGCAGCTCATTTAAGCATCGCAGCCAATTCGGCAAGCTGCCACTACAATCCCTGTTGCTTCTTACAGCATTTCAAAAATTCCGGCGGCACCTTGTCCGGTACCGATACACATAGTTACCATACCGTATTTACCGTTTCGGCGTTTTAATTCATTAAATATCTGTACCGACAGTTTTGCTCCCGTACAACCCAATGGGTGACCAAGCGCAATGGCTCCACCGTTTACATTTACTTTTTCACGGTCAAGCCCTAATTCTTTAATTACTGCCACCGATTGCGAAGCAAATGCCTCATTCAATTCAATTAAATCGATATCATCAAGTGTAAGTCCGGCATGCTCCAATGCAGCAGGAATGGCATAAAGTGGACCCATACCCATTACACGGGGTTCCAAACCACGCACCTGATACGTAACCAAGCGAGCAATTGGTTCAATGTTTAATTCTTTCACCATTTTTTCGCTCATTACCATTACAAAAGCCGCTCCGTCAGATGTTTGCGAAGAGTTTCCGGCAGTTACACTCCCACCTTGAGCAAAAACAGGTTTTAAGCGTGACAAAGCCTCCATAGAAGTTCCTTTTCGTGGACCTTCATCCGTATCAAAAACATATTTGCGTGTAGCTTTTTTGCCGTCTTTAAAATATTTTTCGGTTACTTCTACCGGTACTATTTCATCTTTAAACTTACCTTCTTCAATGGCTTTAAGCGCGCGCATATGTGAGGTAAGGGCAAATTCGTCTTGCTCTTCTCTGGTAATTTTGTAATCATTGGCAACTGCTTCTGCAGTCAGTCCCATTCCCCAATACCAATCCGGATGTTCTTTGGCTACATCGGCATTAGGCACAATTCGCCAGCCTCCAAAAGGAATTGGCGACATTGTTTCTACTCCGCCGGCAATAATACAATCGGCTAAACCGGCTTTTATATTTGCTACTGCCAAGGCAATTGTTTGCAATCCGGATGAACAATAACGGTTAACGGTCATTCCGGGTACTTTTACCGTATCCAAACCAATTAAGGAAATCATTCGCCCTACGTTTAAACCTTGTTCGGCTTCGGGTGTGGCGTTTCCTACAATAACATCGTCAATGCGGTTAGGGTCTAATTGAGGAAAATCTTTTTTCAACATGTATTTAATTACGGTTGCCGCCAAATCATCGGGGCGGGTAAAACGTAAGCTTCCGCGAGGTGCTTTTCCTACGGCGGTTCTATATCCTGATACTATATATGCTTCCATATTGTTTATTTTTTTGAGTTTTTAAATTTCAATGAATCTGTCATTGTGAATTTTAGTTTCTTAATACTTTTCCTGTGGTAATGATGCTTTGCAAACGTTCGAGTGTTTTCTTTTGCATACACAATTCAACAAACGTTTTTCTTTCCAAGTCAAGCAAATATTGTTCGGTTACATCTTGCGGATACGATAAATCGCCACCCGTCATTACTTCACCTAATTTGTATGAAATCAATTGGTCGTGTTCCGAAATATAATTTCCGGCATACATAGAGTTGGCTCCAACGTACACCAGTCCCAAGGCTTCTTTACCCAATACACGAACATCGCTTCTTTCTATTGGACGTGTATAGCCTTTTTCTACCATTTGCAACACACATTTTTTTGCGTAAGCCAACTGATAATCACGGTTTACAACTACTTCGTCAATTCCTTTTCTTAAGTAACCTAAATCGAAGGCTTCATCGGCGCTGGTAGATACTTTTGCCTGACCAATGGTCAAGAATTTTTCGCGGAATACATTTGTACGTATGCCATCACCATACTCATCTGAAGCACGCAATGTCATTTCTTTGGTTCCGCCACCGCCGGGAATTACTCCAACACCAAATTCTACAAGTCCCATATATGTTTCGGCATGTGCCACCACTTTGTCGGCGTGTAAACACATTTCGCAACCTCCGCCTAATGTAAGGTTATGTGGTGCCACCACTACAGGTACATTTGAATATCGCACGCGCATCATGGTGTTTTGGAAAGCACGAACAGCCATATCCAACTCATCGTATTCTTGTTCTACAGCCATCATAAAGATTAAGCCCACATTTGCACCTGCCGAGAAATTATCTCCCTCGTTGTAAATTACTACTCCTTTATATTTATCTTCATTTTCGGCAAGGTCTATGGCTTTATTGATGCCTTCCAACACTTCACCTCCAATGGTATTCATTTTGGTGTGAATTTCAAGGTTCAACACACCATCGCCTAAGTCTATGATTGTAGTTCCTGCATTTTTCCAAACAGTATTTTCGTCACGCAAGTTATCCAATGCCAAGTATTGCTCTTTTCCAGGAATAACTTGATAAGATTTTGATTGAATATCGTAGAAATATTTAACGCCTTTTTCAACCATGTAAAATGATGTAATACCTGCCGCCAACATTTCATCTACCCAAGCTGCCACTTTATAGCCTTCTTCTTTCATCTTGGCAAAGGTTTTCTCTACTCCGGCGATATCCCACGTTTCAAAAGGACCTAATTTCCAACCGAAACCTGCTTTTATGGCATCATCTATTTTATACAGTTGCTCAGCTATTTCAGGAATTCGGTGCGAAACATAAGCAAATAATCCGTAGAATGATTTACGGTAAAATTCGCCTGCTTTGTCTTTTCCTGATAATAATACTTTGGTGCGTTCGGCTAAATTGTCAATGTTTTTAGCCATTTCCAAAGTGGCAAATTTCACTTTTTGTTTTGGGCGGTATTCTAATGATTTAAGGTCTAAAACAAGAATTTCTTTTCCTTTTTCGGTTTTTACACGTTTGTAAAATCCTTGTTTTGTTTTTGAACCCAACCATCCGTTATCGACCATTTTTTGCACGTATGAAGGAATTTCGAATACTTCTCGTGCTTCATCATTCGGACAGTTTTCTCTTACTCCATTTGCTACGTGAACCAATGTATCTAAACCTACCACATCACATGTTCTGAAGGTTGCCGATTTTGGACGTCCCAATACCGGACCGGTAAGCTTATCCACTTCTTCTACCGTCATATCCATTTCTTCTACCAAATGGAAAAGTGCCATAATTGAATAAACACCTATACGGTTGGCTATAAATGCCGGCGTATCTTTACACAATACGGTAGTTTTGCCTAAAAAACGTTGTCCGTAATCCATCATAAAATCGACAACTTCGGGCATTGTTTTTTGCGATGGAATAATTTCCAACAACTTCAGGTAACGCGGCGGATTGAAAAAGTGTGTTCCCAAAAAGTACTTTTGAAAATCTTCACTTCTGCCGTCCAACATCATATTGATTGGAATACCGGATGTATTGGATGAAATAAATGTTCCGGGTTTACGGTATTTTTCAATATTTTCAAATACTTTTTTCTTAATGTCAAGATTTTCTACAACTACTTCTATAATCCAGTCGACATCAGCAATTTTATGCAAATCGTCTTCTAAATTTCCGGTAGTAATACGCGAAGCATACTTTTTATTGTAGATAGGAGACGGTTTGCTTTTTAGTGCTGTTTGTAATGCATCGTTGACTATGCGGTTGCGCACTTGTTTGTCTTCAAGTGTTAAACCTTTTGCTTTTTCGGCATCGGTAAGTTCGCGAGGGACAATATCCAGCAACAATACTTGCACGCCAATATTGGCAAAATGACAAGCAATTCGCGACCCCATTACACCGGAGCCGATTACAGCAACTTTATTGATGTGTTTTTTCATAATTTATTGGGTTTTAGTTTTTATTTATATTGAATTTTCGGCTTTATAATTTTCTATTTCATCATTTATTTTATGAAAAACACTGATGAAAGTATCAATTTCTTCGGGTGATAATTTTGCTTTGATTAAATCATCTAATGTTTTTACTACTTTTTTGGCAATTACCTTTTTCTCTTTACCTAAATCGGTGAGGTAAATTCCAACTTTTCGTTTATCGTTGGGGTCATTTTTGCGACAAATAAGTCCTTTTTTCTCCATGCTGTTTAACAAACGACTCAAAGAAGTAGGCTCCCATCCCATTGCTTCTGCCAATTCACCCGAAAGTGTAGGCTTATCATAATGAAGAATTAAAAGCACCAATCCGGTTGCTTGGGTAAGCCCATATTTTGCGGCAATATGATTGTACATTTTAAATAAATTTTGCCACGTAGTTCGAATGTAATAATCGAGTGTTATTTCTTTTTTATTTATCATAAACTTTTGTTTTGAGGGAGTTTAGCGTTTCAAATATAATAAAATTTTATTATGCACGCATAAAATTATGATTATATTTTAAAAAATAATATAAAAATTTACTCTATACAAAAAAGTAATCTTCTGTTTTCCGTTGAATGTTAAGCTAAAGAGATACTATTTGCGTTTTTTATAAAAAGATAGAATCTTACCGGATATTGTTTAAAATTTAGACACATATTTACACGAATGAGACAATAATGAGAAAGTAAGTTTATGGAAAATCGAATAATTGACCTTTTAAATAAGTTGGTATTTTTTTGATTAATGATAGAATATGACGATTCACATGAAATTACATAAATCTACTTATTAATAGACTATTAATGAAATAAATTAAAAATATTTTTATTACTGTATAAAAAATATGTCTAACTTTATAAAAGTGAATTGTAGAGCTACATATAATCATGAATTTTTAAATTCTCAAATTCTCAATAAAAAAAGAATAAAATACCGCTATTCCTTCAATACACAAGAGAAGGTTGATGAGATAAGTGGAACGGGCAATCACACAACAGCCCTGTTTTGGGAATATGATAGCAGAATTGGAAGACGGTGGAACGTTGACCCAGCTTATAGATGGCTATCCTTATATTCCCCATATTCTACTATGGGCAATAATCCAATTGTTTACACGGATGAAGATGGTGATTTTGTTTGGAATTTGATTATTGGTGCAATTACTGGAGGAATTGTGGATATGGCTTTTCAAGTTGGAGAACAAATGTTAAGTGGTCAAAATTTTGGTTCTGCCTTAGAGAAAGTCGTTTGGAAGCAAGTTGGATGGTCAATACTCGAGGGCGCAGGAGATGCTTTATTTAGTAGCCCGGCTGGTATGTTGGCTAAAATGACTAAGAAATTAAGTAAGTATCCTAAATTAAAAGAGTTAATGGGGGAAATTGGCGAAGTTGTTTATGAAATGGGAAAAGCGGCTCTTAAACAATATAATGAAAAAGGATTAGATGGCTTGACTGGAGAATGGTTTGCGATGGCTTTTGAAGATGCTCTTATATCTAGGGGGTTAGACCACCTGATTCTTAAAAAAACACCTAGTGTCTCCACAACAAAAGCTCAAATAGATGCAGCTAAAGATAATTTTGAAAAAGTAATGAAGACAAGCCCAAAAAATGATATTGCCACAAGAGTTTCTGCTAAAAAACAAGTAACAAATAGTCTTGAAGCTCATGGTAGTAATGTGATTACACAAGTTTTTAGAAATAATTTAATTAAGAAAGCTGTTACTAAAGGTGCTCAGAATGTAAATACTTCTGATGGTGGCGGGCGACCTAAAAGAAAACCTGGACCCATCCCTTCCTTTTAAGTTATACAAGTGTAAGATGCTTTTTTGTGTAAAAAATTACAAAGACAAGGTTATAATAGGCGAAACTATTTCGTTGCTAAATTTATTTTGGCATCTTGTGGCAATTTCTTTTTTTTTATTTTTTGGGCTTATTTTAATAAAGGTTAATTTAAATATAGCTGTTTTGTTGTTAATTGTTGGAGTGTATTTTATTTTTAATATTACTGACTATATATTTATGAAGAAGTTAGTAATCGATTTAAAAAAAAAGAAGATAAAATATAAAACTTTAATCTCTTTTATTTATAAAGAAATTGAGGTAAATAAGTGTAATAAGTTAATTATTTATAATAGTAAGGATGTGCATGTTGGAAAGAATCGTATTTATGAAATAAAAGCGATTCATGTAGATGTTTTATTAAAGAATAATAACCTTATTTCCATAGCTACTTTTTCGTATGATAATGATGACCATACATTGATTTCAATTAAAGATATAAAAAAAGATGCTGTAAGACTAAAAGAAATTTTTATGAATTTAAAAGTTGAAACAGAGTTAAAAATTAAAGAATGCTAAAATTTAAAATTAACAATATCCCTGTACTTTTCAATATTTGTGCTGCATGGTCAAAATATCAGGTTCTTCGTGCATAGAAGCAATAATTTCTTAACTCATATAAGATTTGAATTTCCTAACCGTATCGCTTAGTTTACCAATTTTACCAGAGAGAATACCCTTGCTGCCGCAAGCTTATAACTTGTGGCTATATCAAACAAAAAAATTATTGGTAAGACTTTTTAGTTTTGGTATCTCTTAGTAAAGCATCCAGTAATTTAAGGGCAGTATCCCAACCATTCGATCGGCTGTGCCGAGTGATTAATATTACCATTGTTTTTAACATATTGCAAAGTAAGAAAAAACAAAAAAAATGGAACAAAGTAAAGTTGGATTTGTTAAAGACAATATGCTTAGCTGCAAGCTAAAGCATAACAGTGCGGTGTACAGTTCGGAGTTTCTTTTTAGTCTTTTTCGTCCCCTTTTCCCTTTCCTGCCCATCTTTAATTCAAAAAAGTTTTCCAACAAAAACAAAAAATCACTAACTTTAACCCAATGCGCCACACCTTCACATACCACCAAAACACCCATCCAAACTTTTTATGGAGTTTTGGGAGCAAAAAGCGTGCAGGCGTGGTTTATGAGTATTCCTTTCAAGCGCAAGAACACGACGACGAGATAAAAGGCCCGGGCAACAGCATCAATTACAAATACCGCATGCACGATACCCGCTTAGGACGTTTCTTTGCTATTGACCCACTCTCCTCGAAATATCCATGGAACTCTCCTTATGCTTTTGCAGAAAATGAGATTATTAGATTTATTGAATTAGAAGGTCTTGAGAAAGGAGGGAATTATTATGATTACTCAAATGCAGGCGGATTATCCACAGAGAACGCATATTATAAGAGCATTGAAACTAAATTTAAAGCTAATATAGATAAATCAACAGATGATGCAATAATGAAATCAGGAAGTATTTTATCAGCTAGCATGGGACTATTTTCAGAGTTTTTATTAGGGAATGGACCGACAGAAAGAAATTTTGAACCAGATCATGTAATGACAAATTCTCTAAAGTATTCTAAATTAACTAATTCAGCTTTAGATGCATATGTGAAAGGATTTAGTGATTATCAAAATAATTTGAGAAATGAGCCACCAAATCAATATGGCGCAGAATTTTTAATGCCGATACTAGATGATAGTGACCCAGTTACAGAAAACTCTAGTGCAGTTCAGTATATTGGAAGTGCAACTTTTTATTTTTCTTTAGATAAAGAGAATAAAATTTTAAATATTCAAGTAATTGATTATAAAACTCCAGAATCGTTATTCTATCATATACCTGGTACAGAATATTTTGAACATGAAAGAGATGGAGGGTGGTCTCCAATGGGAACGACAATACAAATTTATAACTTTTCTTTTACATATGAAGAAATAAAAGATATGTTTGGCGTTGATTTAAATATTGAAGACATGAGTCATGTAAATAGAATGCAAAGTAAAATGGAATAAAAAAATAACAAATGAATAAGAGGGGAATTTTAATATTTTTTTGTGCTATTTTAATTGTACTATTAATAGTATTTTTTATAAAAAATTATCTGACACCACATTTTGAGGGTATTTATATATATGAAAAAAATAATGAAACTATAGAACTAACAAACGAAGGTGTTTATTTTAGAAAATACTTTTTTGATGGGAAAAGTAGGATAGATACTGGCAAATGGTGGGTAGGTGAAAAGTCGCACATTTGGTTAACTAATTGGGTGCCTGATAAAAGAGATAGAGAATTTTTTAAAAATGATTCTTCTATTCTAATTGGAGTGCCTTTTGAGAGAAGTATAAATGGAAATGTTAAGTCTATTGTAATTAATCGTGATTTAAACAAGGTATACAAAAGAGATAAAACAAACTAAAAAATAATTAACCTATCAGAAGTTCGTAACACTCCTCAATAGGGAATCATAGTTAAAATTAAATATGCCCACCCCGCCAAAACATAACCCCACAAACAGCCACCCAAACTTTTTATGGGGTTTTGGGAGCAAAGGGCTTGTTAGCGAGGTTTATGAGTATTCCTTTCAAGCGCAAGAACACGACGACGAGATAAAAGGCCCGGGCAACAGTATCAATTACAAATACCGCATGAACGATACCCGTTTAGGGTGTTTTTTTGCCATTGACCCACTCGCTGCAAAATACCCTTGGAACTCAACTTATGCGTTTAGTGAGAATAGAGTAATTGATGGTGTTGAGTTGGAGGGGTTGGAAACTGTTAAACATCCATTAGGGAAACAAGGTTATGATTGGATTTTTACTCAAGCTCATACAGCTAAATCTTTAAAAGATAAAGAAAATGGATGGAAAGGCTTTAAATGTCCTGATAATACTTGTAATGTATTAGGTAAAACGACTAACATATATTACTTACAAAAGCCTATATTAGTTACTTATACAGATTTTGAATTAGTTGAAAAAACTAAAGAAGTAACTAAACACACATTTGCTTCTTATGATATTAGAGATATGGAATTTGATCCACAAGCACCATTTAATCGTATTAAAAAAATTATTAAAGATAAACAAATAAATAAAATTCAAATGACATTAGCTGTTGATGAAGATGATAAAGAATTTTATAAAGAAGAATTTATTAAAAACATGAGTGAAGTAGGTGTAGATGTAACAAAGTATGAATTAGAAATAATTACAACTGGAAAGAATGAAGATGCTGATGTTGGAGAAAACTTTACTTATGATGTTAAAATATTTTATACCCAAGAAGTTAAATATTTAGAAAAACAACCTGTTGAAAAAAAGAAGTTGACCTATGGAAAAGATGAAAATGGCGAATGGATTGATCCTCAATAATTTGGTTTTTATTTTGTTTTTTTTATTAATATAAAATTATTCTCACAGTATGAAAACCCTTTGATTGATACTTTAATAGTTCAAAACAGAAACGAAGTATATTACCAATATATTTGCCAACCAGATACTTTTAAAATCACATACACATATTATGATTCTTCGTTTTCTTCTATAAGTGAAGTAAAATCACTAAAAAATAATACTTTGCATGGTGATTATATAACTTTTCATGAAAATGGGCAAAAAAAGAGTTATTTTAAATATAAAAACGGGATGATAGAAGGCAACTTTTATTATTGGAATAAATTTGGACAAATAGAAGAAGTTGGGTATTTCAAGAAAGGGAAAGGAAAAGGAATTGAATACTATGAAAATGGTGAACAAGAAGCAAAGTTTACTTTTATAGACCAAGGAATAGGATTTCCAATAATTAACCGAGGGAAATGGTTTTATATAAATGGAAATAAAAGTTATTTTCGAATAAATAAAAAAAGAGATGACTTTTTCTTTGATAAGATAAAATCATATTATTATTCAGGTAAAAAAATGATGATTGGGTTTGTTGGTTATCCTGTAAATAAAATTGTAAAAATAAAAAAATGGAAATATTGGGATGAAAATGGGAAGCTGCAAAAAATTGAATATTATGATGAAAAAGGAAATTTGATAAAATCAAAAGATTTTACAAATAAGACAAAATATATTTAAACCCGTTGTGCATTTAGGCTAAATTAACTTTTAAATTATTGATATTC
>TARA_B100001121_G_scaffold49144_1_pt1 | contig 15763 bp, 13 predicted proteins | sample TARA_B100001121 | Tara Oceans TARA_B100001121 (sample SAMEA2622817) | marine metagenome | biome: marine biome (ENVO:00000447); feature: surface water layer (ENVO:00002042); material: "saline water (ENVO:00002010), including plankton (ENVO:xxxxxxxx)" | depth 5 m
TATCTGATGGTGATGCAACCCTGGCTCAGATGGCCGATGCTGCGCGCAATATTGGCTGGAATTGGTTAGGTATTTCAGACCACTCACAGTCATTAAAAGTGGCAAACGGTGCTAGTCCTGAGGATTTACTTGCTCAAGGTAAGCAAGTAAAACAATACAATGCTGCATGGGCTGATGAGGGTATTGAATTCAGATTGTTACACGGTTCGGAGTCTGATATCTTAGAAGATGGAAAATTAGACTACACCGATGAAGTATTGGCTCAACTAGACTATGTTGTTGCGTCAGTTCACGCTATGACGAAATGGAAAAATCGTGACGAGGTTACCAATACTGAAGACCTGATGCGCGCAATAGATCATCCGGCAACCAAGGTTCTAGGACATCCGACTGGACGGATTTTACAAGGACGGGATGGCTATGAGATTGATATGTTTGCAATCATTGAGCACATGGCCGAACATAACAAAGAAGGCAGATTAAAGGCTGTTGAGTTAAATGCTAGCCCATACCGTTTGGATTTAGATTGGCGATTATGTAAATATGCAAAAACCAACAATGTACCCGTCGTCATCAATCCCGATGCGCACTCTGTGCGTGGACTCGGTGATTTTGCCTATGGAGTAATGGCCGCACGTAAAGGATGGTTAGAAGCGGGGGACACACTCAATTCATTGTCGCTAGAAGAAATAACAGCACGCTTATTGTGAACATACATTCATCAAATGTGAGGAATTGGGTGTATTATGCGAACATTACGGACCGCCATCATGGGAGTCTCAATGGCACTTCCTGGAATGTTTCTCGCATTGATTATTTGGTGGATTGCAGGCAAACCAAATACCGAGCCTCTGGAAACCTTGATTTGTAATGTTATACCAATGATTTCAATTGCCTTGGGCATAGTTTTTGGTTGGCTAACTGGCGGCGAGTACGAAGGTTGAGGTATTTTCATGGCAGAAGAATTTACAATCAAACAATGGAGCAAGATTATTGAAAAGTTTACGCAAACCTTTGCCGGACTTGGGACTGTTTTGCATAACAATGAGATGGCATCTTTTTCCTCAAAAGCACCAGATGTAGAAACAGGAATCGCAATATATTCCGATGGCCAGTTTTCAGCATCAATGCCGCTTCATGGAATTGACTCGGTCGTAGAAAAAGTCATTTTTACCAACGAATCAATTACTCTAAAGGGCGACTCGATTGACTATACTTATCGAATACCGCCAGAAATCCTCAGACATCGAGGCGAGTGAATGAAACGCAGTGAAAAGGCAGAGCGGATTGCTATCATGCTAGAAGAATTATATCCCGAGACACCAGTTCCACTCGACCATGAAAATTCGTTTCAACTACTAGTTGCCGTACTAATGAGCGCCCAAACTACCGATCTAAAGGTCAATGAGGTCACACCAGCACTATTTGCTAAGGCGCCTAACGCTAAAGAAATGGCCCAATTACCGGTAGAGATTATTCTCGAAGACATTCGCCAAGTCGGGCTTGCACCAACCAAAGCCAAGAATATTCGAAGAATGGCTGAGATTTTGATGGAAAGACATGATGGAGAGGTCCCTGCATCATTTGACGCCCTCGAGGACCTGCCCGGTGTCGGTCACAAAACTGCTGGCGTGGTAATGGCGCAATGTTTCGGTGTACCGGCATTTCCCATCGACACTCATATCCATCGTCTAGCGGCGCGCTGGGGTCTATCAAATGGCAAGAATGTTGAGAAGACTGAAAAGGACTTAAAGGCAATATTCCCTAAAGAATTGTGGAATAAACTGCATCTACAGATTATCTTTTTTGGCAGAGAATACTGCCCCGCAAGAAATCATGATCTTACCCAGTGCCCAATTTGTTCTTGGGCAGCCACAAAGAAGCGGATACGTGAAGAAATGAAGCGCTAGAATATTGTGATATTTGATGCAGCAACATTAGTCAAAACCAACACGCCGGTTATTACTGCGGTTACTCTAACGGCGGTGTGGTGGGCGTCGCCTTCGTTAGCTTCTCTAAGCAAAGCATAGCCGATCAATCCCAGACCAATTGCTTGAAGCATATTTGCTAATGCTCCTAGACTTGTTCCAAGTTTTTCATGGGAAAATTGATCCTCTAATAGCTTGCTATCATCCGAATAATTAGCAGGGTTAGGAGCCCCCACCAAATCGGTAACTTGAGCGAACATGGCGCCGATAACAATCAATACAACACCTATCATTAACCACTTACTGAATGCGTAACCACCGTATTTGTCAAGGAATTTCGGTTGCGGTTGATATGCAGCCATTGGTTGCATTGGCTGCATTACTTGAGGTGGTTGAGGCTGGGCTTGGACAGGCGGACCGGGTGCCGGTTGCATAATAGTCGATTGAGGAATCAATCTATAATACTTGACAATCTATCTACACGGAGAATAGCGAGGAAGCTGCATCTAAAATTAAAGCCGTAACAAGCGAGGTTATGCCAGCAATCCACAACAAAGAAACCATCTGCCCAAGAGCACTGGTTACTCCGCCGCCACGCAGACGGGTGGCGATAAAAGAGACTGCAGCAACTTGTATCAGAACCAATATCGAGATAACTATTTTGAACATTCTAATGTTTTCGCCCACTGAACTAGCGTCCTCCATCACAGGTAGTGCTACACCACCACCGAAGTCTGACAGAGCAGAAACATCAGTATCAGCAAGTCCGCTAGCAACACCAGCAATCGCATCACCTAATTGTAGTACGATCGATATCGTGACATTGAGGCTGGTCACGCTAGCGATGAGCAGACCTATGGCGACACCCCACATGGTGCTGGCTGACAACGCTCTTCTCCGCCTCAACGAAAGCAAACTGCCAACTGAACGGCTAACCATCTCAGCAGTTTCAGCCGGGCGACCAGATGATTGAGAGCCTTCAATGTAAATTCTCATGTAACGTGAAATCACTGATGAATTGGTATCGGCATTGAAATAGTCCCAAGCACGGTCAGAATCAATTCTAGTAGAAAGCCGCTTTTCTAGGCGGTCAATGGAGTTATCCAGCATACCAAAATCAATTCCTCTAAGCGCTTTGATAGTTGCAGAAGGCTCGGCAGAACGTGCCTGCGCAGTTCCACCCAAGGCACGGATGAAATCTGGATAAGTCTCATCCCGACGCAACACCATACTCTCTTCTCGGCGAATCATGAATGCAGGGAACAAAAACGGAGTTAGAGGGATGGCAAATACCAGCAAACCATACTTGTCCCACTGGTCGCTTACGGCCTCCCAAGCAGAGATTACCGCGATTGACATCACAACTGCAAGGACCGCAAAGAATGCACTTGAAATTAAAAATGCCCGCCGAAAATTAATTCGGAAAGGTGTATCCATTTCATCTCGAGCAAAGGTTTGATCTTCAGGGATTGTTGCTCTAAAGGCAAATACCGCGCCAATTTGCACTATCGTGAAAACTAACCCTGCTAATAACAAAAACCTAATTCTACTAAAAATTTCAATCGGTTCAGCATCTGGAGAGCCGACTTCAAACAAGACCAGATGGATGCCGGCGATAACCAAGGCAAACAGACCTGCAGAAACTAAAGAAACATAGATTTCCTTTAGTGTATCAACAGATTCTAGTCTTGTATCATACAGTGTGTTGTACTGCTCGGCCACGGTTTCCTGCTCTGCTCTCATAAATTCATCAATTGGTTGTCCTGCTTCAATTGAAAAGGCCATTCGATCAAGGAAGTCAGTCCATAGCGGGCTAGGGCTTTGATGAGCAACAATTCTTGCGGCCTCCGGAAGAGAGGTATGCCATTTGTCGACCAATGTTTCAATTCGCTTTACTTCAGCCGCTAACTCACCATAATCAGACATTTGCTTCAAGATATCGAAAATTGACTTTGCTCCGACTTCACCTAGCGATAAAATTCCCATCCTAGTGATGAACATGTGCATTTCTTTTTCGATTCTAGTTGCTGAGCGTTGCACCTCAAGTAGCGGAAAGGCAATTGCTCCAAGAGCACAAACTATAGGGAATACTATGATCATTAATACGCCTGCAAAGCCTTGGAACAATGCGCCTTCGCCAAGTCCCCCGGTAAGAAACACTACGGTAAGAGCCGTGATCAAACCAGCAAATGTCGCACCTCCCACAAAGAGGAACAAAAAGCGCGCAATCGGCATTTCAAGCCGTCTAACCGCTACTTGCCAGATTGGCATTCTCTCCATACTCAAACCTCCTAACCGTGATTGACTCCAGTCCAAGTGTCAATTGCTCGGTCGAACGCTTCGAATCCATTGTTGTAGTAAATGCCGAGTAAATCAAACACATCATCGTAGTGGGTTAAATCACGATCAGCCATCTTGTCTAGGGCTGCAGCTCTTCGTAACATTTCATCATAAATATCACGCTTGTTGGCGAAACCAGCCATCGCGGCGATTTTATTTTCCAGCAAGTGGCTTTGAAACATACCGCGGAAATAATGCTTGTCTTTGACCGGATCCCACTCAAACATACCACGAGTTAAGACACCATCACTGTGCTTATTGTAACCTATCACCTCATCGATTCCCGTAACCCTTCGAGCAATCCCGCCGCCAGGCGCCTCAACAACCTCCTGGAAGATTGCAAAATTCAGGTTGTCAAAGAAACGAATTGGAACGTTGATTGGGTCACCCGTAAATCTTTGAATCATCTTCACGATTGATGAGGCGTGGAATGTCGCAATAACAGGGTGACCCGTCTGCATTGCCTGGAATGCAGTCGCCCCCTCAACACCACGGATTTCACCAATGATAATATATCTCGGTCGGCTTCTCAGCGCCGCTTTTAGTAAATCGAACATCTCAACTCTAGACTCCTCATTCTTGGAATCACGAGTAACTAGTCGCTGCCATATTTTGTGGCGTACTTTTACCTCAGGTGTATCCTCTGCAGAATAGATTTTGACATTGTGGTCGATAAATGGGAGAATCGCATTCAAAGTTGTGGTCTTACCTGATGCTGTCTCTCCAGATACCAGTACTGACATACCATATTCAAGACAAATCCAAATGTATGCGGCAACTTGAGTAGAGATGGTACCCCACTTAATCAATTGAATGATTGAGATAGTTTCCTCAGCGAATTTACGTATTGTGAATGACGGTCCTAGCATGGATACGTCATCTGAGAAAATAATGTTAATACGTGAACCATCGAGTAGAGCTCCGTCAATAATTGGCTTGTTATCGGATACTGGACGACCAATACGTTCCGACATTGCTCTGAGATAACGGGAAAGAATTTCTCGCTCTCGGAATCTAATGTTTGAGGTTACCATGCCAAACACCTTGTGATCCATGTGAATATGTTTGAGGCCAACAGAGTGAATATCTTCCAGCATCTCATCTGAAAGTAACGGTTCAAGTGGACCGTTCTTAATCAAATCTCTAATGATGATATACTGAAGACGTTCGCGTTGTTCAGGAGATACGATGACGCGTTTGTCATCCATGCCAATCATTTCCCACAGTCGACCCTGTCTTCTTGGAGTGACACCGACCTCACTCTCGAGCACGGAATAGCGCTCTATCATCTGCGTCAGTATATTTTCAAATTCGCCATCGGTGGTGAATGTGGGTGCAGTTGGTGCCTCTTGTAAGAGTGTTTCAACCAACTCGCGACGCATGTTTTCTTCCTCTTCAGTGAGTTGTGGTTCTAGACCAAACCACAGAATTTGACCGCCGTTGCCTTCATCGTCTTCCGGCGGTTCGTAAATGTGAATAAAAATAGGCTCTTTAGCCAAGTAAATCAAATTGAATGGGCGATTTTTCTTGGCGTCTCTGTCCAATGGGCCATAGTACATTGGTCGTGAACCATAACGTGATTCAAAATCTCTAACCCAGTCAGCGACGTGTGGATAAGCCGCCATAACGCTGTTGAGGTCTCCTTTTGCGAATCTACTTTCATCAGCCATGATAACACCTCTCAACTGACCGCAGTTATGTCTACGATGAAGCCCATACTAGGCTCAACACGCCATCCAACGCTAGTCTGAACTGGCCCAGCAGCTCTTAGGAATCTAGTTACTACAATACTGCGTTTCAAATCTCCACCAATGAGTGCTGTCGATAAATCAAGGACAACTTCAGCAGAAGCCCTCATATTGTGCAACAATCTGTGATTCATCTCATCTGGGTCTAGACATAGCATTATTGAGCGCCCCTCAGCCGTTATTTTCCTTAATCTCTGCAGCAAATCAAAGCGTTGCTTGTCATCAAGTTCATCGGGCATCAAGGAACTAGCAGAGTCGAGTATAACGACATCTGCTTCGTTGACGGCCTCGCTATTCAAAACATCATCTAGGCCGACATCTGGCCGTGCCTCGGCAACTGTTCCAAATCTCGAGAAAATCATTAACCGGCCTTCACGCAGAGCGTCGGTTACTCCGTAGCCGATAGATTCCATTTGTTCGATCCAGCCACGAGTAGTTAGTTCAGTTGTTACAACTAATACTTTAACGCCGTTATCGAGCATACCATGAGTTAATCTTTGAGCAATTAGCGACTTGCCAGCACCGACTGGTCCCTGCAGAACGTAAAGTGATCTATTGGGTAACCTAAGCCCCATGGTGTCGGCTAGCGAGTCGGTTTCAACATCAAAACCGAAGCCGTCTTCAACTGGCTTGTGTGGGAAATTTAGTGCATCATCAGAGCTCATTTAATCTCACCACCGTAGATTCAGTATCTTCTCCTTGGTATCCGTTGACTGGAACTGATTGTACCAAAACTGTTAGATTAATCTCCGTATTATCCGCATAACCCCATGCACCAGATAGTTCAACCTCTAGCAAATTTATGTTCCCCCAAGTGGCGGCGTTAGGTAGTATATCAGTGGAGACATTTGCGCTGGGAATTACCGAACCTTCTAACTGAATAAATAATGTTGATTCATCAAGGATATATTCTCCAGTATTTTGCAGGTAAAACGTAATTGTCTCAGCTGGGTTAAGTGGGTCATTATCGTAAGCGACATTAGACAAATCGCCAGCAAATTCGAATGAGCTCTTAGCATCAGCTTCTTTTTCACGACGTTCGGCCTCCATGGCAGAGGTAATATCGCCGTATTGGCTGATCAATACTGCAGACACAGCACCAGATACCAGCAGTGCAGTTGCCAAGAAGATAAATGTAGATGCTCCTCCGTCTGCCATAATAATACCTCATACAAGTGCTCTTGCGGTATTGAAACCGCCGCATGAAATCGCTAGTGTTTCAAACACGCTATTTCCGTGACCTCGCCAAACAACTTCAACTGTGTCGCCGGGGAAGATAGTTTCAGAATCGACCTCGGGCGATAATTTCCCCAAATTACGAGCATTTTCTCCATCGAGGAACATCCAAACTTCATTAACTGGAACAATAACTGAACCAGTATTAGTGATGCTTACGTCGACAACTGTAGATTGTGAAACAACAGATAATGAGCCATTTACGCCACTGGGCTGCGGGCCGTCAATAACTATAACCGGGACGGACGAGTAATCTCCATGGTTGGTGATTGACCAGTTGATTATTGCTCCGGTGTTATTGACGGTGAAAGTTCCAGAAAATCCGGAACCACTGCCGCCTATGGCGCTTAAAGTTCCACTCACATAGCCAGTTCCAGGGTCATCTACTTGTAGTGAAGTAATTGCCCCTAAAGCGATATCTGCATTATCAATAGTGAAGATGGGTAATGGTTCATTGGCCGATTCAATGGTTTCTAATGATGACTCCAATCGAAGGTCGACTGCATTAACAGCTAACGCTAACACAACCAACATCGAAGTGCCTACAATTAGACCACCAATACCGACCGACGCACCCATCTCACTCTTCTCCTCTAAGTTGCTTTACCTGTCTCCAAGATGTTACCAATGCAGAAAACGTCAGCAATTCACGATGCGGAAGATGATCTTCTAGGGCTGCTTCTGCTTCACCTGGGGTTGCCAGTTGAACAATAGCCAAAACCGAACTTCCTTCATCTTGATTGAGCATGCCTGAGTTCATCGCTTTCTGGACAAAATTAACTGCTGCCATACCAGACATGTGGTCAAGTAATAGGGCTGCAATCGTTGGCGCTCCAACTTGATTCGCTTCAGTTGTTGGACCAGATGATGGGGCAACTAAAAATGGATTTGCTGCTAAAGCCTGTGCTTCATACAGTTCAACCAAAGGTGCTTCATCCTCTGCCATCAAACGATTTACTCCAGCGGCTGGAATTACCTCACCGCTAGCGGTGATTATGGTATCTCCAGCACTCATTGGTACATCTGTTGAATCATCATGGACTACTTGATTGCCATCAGCATCAACCTTATGTTCAACAGGGTTGATGTGCATACTTTCTTCGATTCGCTTCTCAACCAATCCAAGAACATCTTCAACCATGTCTAGTCGACTACTTATCAGACGCTCCAAACCAGATGTGTCTACTTGAGCATTAACTTGCGCAGGCTGGGCAGGAGCCATGGTTTGGGTGACCGTTGGCACGCTACCTATGCTGTTTAGTTTAGCCCTGGTGGGACCCGGAGATATCGTCCATGCATCTTCTTCGCTGAGTTCTCCCTCTTCGGGAAGCGGGACTTGTTCAATTGCCACATTTGACAGTATTTTCAGTCTCTCCTCACTCAGTTCAGCATCTGCATCGCGGATATTACCTGTGTTATTACTAAATGGCCATGCCATTAGTATACCTCCTTGCTATCGAGAAATTAATTCTCAACAGCAAGCAACATCAGATAATTGGGGTTCCATCATCGTCGACACTAAACTGCAACATTTCGTAGGTGGTTCCACCGTCTTCTACATGCAGATAAAGCGCCACTTTGCCGTCTGCAGCACTTACTGCCGCAGCTGTGCAAACATTAGGAGTAATCATGATCTTGTATGGATCTGCAACTAACATTTCTGCTTCACCGCCAGCAAAATCTGCATCGGATTGTAATTGAACCATAGCAGCAGTTAATGCGCTAGTTTCATATCCTACTCCAGTATTACAGTACAATTGGTATGAGACGTCTACGGTCTGAATGGTATCGCTACCTGCACCTAGTCTAACATAAAGTACATACTCGCCACCATTTTGGATATATCCTGACTGAATGGTAATTTTACCGGACAGTTCATCAGAGGTATCTTCACCGGTTCTTTGAGCATTCTGCTGAAGTTTTTCAGCAGTTTGAACAATAACCGCAGAAGCAACTGCTGCGACCAAAATTAGCGAGATAAAGACAATCATTGCACCAATACCAATTGCAGCCCAATTGTCATTATTTGGGGTTTCATTGTTTGACTTCAAATTATCACCGTCCCGACTGCGTTAGAACCACCATAGTTCAAAACCTCATACGTAAATCCTGCATTTCCGGCTTGGAACATTAGATAATGAGCAGTGTTCAGTTCCATGTCACAACCAGGAGTTGCAGCTCCTAATGATATTGAAACCTCATAGATTTCACCGGGGAATAGCAGGCCAGCAGCTATTTGCGCTGCTGTGTGGGTGCTCACTCTTCCAAAGCCAGTCAAATCACCAGCATCAACACCTTGTTCACAGACTACGTTCCATACTGCATTTGCTGGGTCCACATTTTCGGAGCCCGGAGCAAGTTCAAATGTCACTCTAAGTACATCTTCAGTCGCAGCATTGTTAGGTGCAACACCTGCTTCTACTTGTACAACAACACTCAATGGCGTAATTTTACTTGCCATTTGCTGTTGGGTTTGGTCACCTGTGGTCTGTGCATTCTGTTGCAACTTTTCAGCAGTTTGAATAATAACCGCTGATGCCACTGCAGCAACAAGAATCAGCGCGATAAACACAATCATCGCGCCAATACCCATTGCAGCAAGGGTATCTCTATTTTCGTTCTTCATTTCATTTCTTTTCATATTTTTCACCATTTATTTTTTTCTCGTCCTCCCGCCTTACGGGTGGAATGTGATCGGGCTTAGGAACGACCTCCTGTGCCCATGTCGATGGTCAGCGGCATTCTAATTACCGCTACCTCATCGGGGGATAAGCGTTCCACGAAGGGAACTTCAGCCGTGGTGTAGCCAGGGGGCAACCACGGTGAGAGAATAATATCTGTTAGGGGCTCCATTGAACGATTCTGCGCTCTAACAGTGACCATTATTTCACCAGAGCGCATTTCATAGCCGGTTGAAACAGCCAACTTTCGGGACAATGGAATCTCATCAGCACCATATCTGCCTTCAGACTTGATATCAAATCTAAGTGGCAGATTGCCGCCTGGAGCAATAATTGGCAAGTCGACCGAGGAAGGAATTGAGTTCCAACCCTCCGGAACCGGTGGAGACAGGCGCATTGCTGGCATGGCGATTGGCCCATCATTGATCAATCTAACAAGTAAGACGCCCGTATCGCCGCCGGCCGGCCATCTGGTATCGACTCCTAGCCAGAAATGTCGGAAAAAGAATGGATTTAATGTTGAGGTATTGCCACCGATTAAATCATCAACTAAGAATTCAATCTCGGTTGCTGCTTGTCCTACATCACCGATTTCAGCGGCAGATGTTGCTTTTCTCAATCCAAGAAGAATGTTTTCTGCTTCAATTCTGTCGATTTTCTTCTCTTTCAACAGACGATGAAGCATGGCAATACTACGGCGAAGATACAGGACATCTTCTTCCAAGGTTACCAAGGCTTTCTCAGCCTTCTTGACACTGAGCTTAGCACGCTTTAGCTTGTGCAAAGATAGGTACTTTTTTGCTTCCATTATGTCAATTTCAGTAACAGCCAGTGAATTGCTGTCTTGTTGGACTACGCCTTGAACTAAGGAGTCTAAGTCTCTTGAAGCCGACATAATTCTATTTTCAACTTCTGTGATGGTAGCTGGAGATGGTGCAGTCGAATCATCAACCTCCTCTGGTCCTTCTGCGACTTCGGTTTTTGGAGCCTCTTCAGGCTCTTCATCTGGAGAAGTAGTTGGTTGCTCAAACGTTTCATCCTCCAAACCCATCATGTATTCTCGCACTTGTTCCTGGAACGAAATTCCACTGCCTTCATTCTCTTCTTCTTGAGCGTCATCGTCAGTAGATTCATTTTCCATCTCAATATCTTCAATCTGGATCTCCTCCACGACTTCCTCATCTAGAATGTCATCGAGGTCGAAATTTATCTCATCATCGGATTTTTCTTCAGACATCTTCGCTCACCTCCTCTTCTATTCCAAGTTCTCCGCCCGTTGGTAAATCTTCAAAGATAGCATCTAGGTTGATGCCATCATTTGCTAAGTCATTTAGTAATCGCGCCGGGTCCGATAAATCTCTTTCGATGCGAATAGCCTTGACTTCAATATCTGTCAACCGACCATATAGCGCTCCATAGATTGAGTCTGCACGGCGAACTAAAATCCACACACCAATTGCGATAATGACCACATAGGCGGCGATTGTCATTAGATTCTCTCGACTGGCATCGATTTGTGGCGGAATACCTAGAACTACTCCGAGCAGACCGAGCACAGGCATTGCAAGTATGATTCTTAACTGCCTTCTGCTATCTGCCAAGGCTTGGAAATGATCAGCATACAATGTCGAGACCCCTTTTCTTGCTCTTTGATAATCTTCATGAATTAGTCTAAATTCATCAGTACTCATCCACGTCATACGCCAAATCCACAAAGCGGCCAAGGCAAGTACTACCGGGCCCCAGTAAATGACATTGAACAGATGGAAGGCAAAACCAAAAGCTAGAACACCTGAATATATCGAGAACAACCTGAATTTCTCGTTTTGTCCATTAAGTCGTGCAAGGACAAGTGATACCAAGGCGAATATAATTAGAGCAACGAATGATGAAGACTGACCGGGCGACCACGAGTAAACCTCATCTTTGTAGACGTAACGATCATTTCCTTCAACATTTTTTGACACCATTGCAGTATCCAGCAGTACAACACATGTCCCATCTACTGACTGCCTCCACCAATCTATCGTATCAGAGGTTATCTGCCAACTAACTTCCGTTTCTTCAGTAGGACCAAGGTCACGTATGCCGTGAGGCGCTGTATGAACGGTTGATCCGGAACACTCCAATGATGCCTCGAAGAATAGTGCTTTCGCAGTTCCATCATTGCGTATTGTGGCAGTAACAGTCGCATCTGTACCTTCTTCCATGGTCCCGGAGCTAATGAAAACCTTAGTTACACTAGGGTCAGCGAAGACATCCAATTGGAATCTGAAGGTTGACTCATTGAAAACAGAATAGCCATTATTCTCAGTAGGGTGGAATAACCTAAAGGTCAAGTCCCAGCCGTCATCTACTAGGATGTCTGGTCGGTTTGGTGCGTCAACTATTACTTTTAGTGGATTACTCGTATCCCATGCTTCTCTGAGAGGGAGTTGTATCCTTGAATCCGGGCCAGCCGAAGATTGTCCACAACTCTCGGGATCTAGAGATAGCGGAACCGAGGTAGATTCGTCGATAACTAGCGTGAAAGACCATGGGTACAAAGACTCATTTTCGGTAGATTGGCTAAAGTCATACAAACGCTCTACATCGCAAAGTTCTAACTCATAAGCAACTGCGTTAGATGGGCCGATTGGAATATGTGAATAAACGATATATTCCTCCATTGGCCCGTCTGTTTCATCTGGTTTCAAATCAATATCGCTCGGTGCAAAGAACCTTGACATCTTTAGTGTTGAATTGAGGAATCCATCCCCATCAACACTGGCATCTTGCGGAGTCAAGTGTATTGATAACAAGGCAAATAATCCTAGGTCGGGGCTTATGTCAGTAGATTTGACGACGAATGAAAAGGTCACATTTTGACCTACTGGCATTGACAGAGTACTCGGTGCGCCTGGCTCAATGCTCCATTCATTACTTGGAATTACGCCACCTGGTTTATTGATCTCATAGCCTAAGTCTACAGTGACATCTCTATTACCCATGTTCATTACAGTAGCACTAAAGGTTCTGTTCCAGTACCTGTGATACTGCATCTCCTCCTGCCAATCAACAATATCAAGGATAAACATCGGCGAAATTAACATTCTAACCGTCGCCATTCCAGCAGTTAATTCCGTATTTTGATCTACCAATCGAATCGTAAGGTTGTGAACCGAGCCGTCGTTTAATGAAATCCCCTCACCAAGCTCCGGAATGGTAACGGTAACACTTCCTTGAATTTCCTCATCAATTGGCAGCGTCATTGTTTGAGAGGCAGGGACTACTACCCAGCCACCATCCACGGCAACCTCAACAGCAAATGTTTCTTCAAAATTACCCGAGTTTGTGACGGTGAAATTTACCACTTGATCTTGACCGGGTAATACCCCGATTTCGTATGGTGCGTCAATGCTTAGGTCTCTTTGTTCACTAACATTGGCCACTATCTCAGCGCTTAGGTTAACCCCGGTATCAGTTTCAACCCACAATCTAGCCATGTAGTATCCGTCTGAATCAGCATCGTTGGTGGGAGATAATCTTATTTTGACAGAGTCAGTAAATCCAGGTGCAATAAGAATTTGATTCGGGCTCTCTAGATTGAAATTTACCTCGCCGGCTTGTGAATCGTCTAGCCACAGGGAGTAAATTGTTGGTGTGTTACCAGTGTTGGTGACATAGACTCTAGTGAGCGGTGTTTCTCCTAATGTTGTATTGATATTGACTGTTTGGTTGGTTGGGGAAAGTGATGCATTAACATAGGGGCCTACTCTTATCGATACGGGGATTATATTTATCAACAGACCTGTTGAGCTATCCTCTACTTTGATGTTGACATCTTGGATTGAATATGCATCAGCAAGTGGGTCAGTTGTCACCTCTAAATTGAAATCACGCAAATGAGAATTACCCTCTTCTGGAGCATCGGATACATCTGGACTTAAATCAGCAATAACATCTGAATTTCCTGTTAGAGTATTGATAGAGGTAACCCAGCCATCCGGCAAGTCGTCAATCACTGAAAGGCGGTATGACGTGACTTCATTGCCAGTGTTTTCAAGCAGGAGAGGAACTGAAGTCATCTCTCCCAATGGAACATCGAACGGCCCTTTATCGACAATGTTAGCCTCATAGATAGGCGGCACGATTATTGAAATGTTTCTCGTTACAGATGTAGTAGTAACTAGATTTGGTATATTTTGAGGCGGGTTTATTATTGAAGCAGTAACTGGGACATCCAAAACTCCTGCTAGAGGATAGTGACCAAATGGTCCTTGTACGTTAAGGGCGCCAACTTTCGTACTGCCTAGGCTCATGCCCCACAGAGATTCATTGGAAATCGATGCATTCCACCGTGCACTTTCATTAAAACCTCCACCGTTAGGGGTAAAGAAGGTTACATTGCCAGTCTCAATTAAGGCATCAACGGTGGTAATCAATGGATCTGCAAGGTTGGTTCTTACTTCGATATCTAGGGGTCTAAAGAGTTCCACTCCATTTCCATCCTTCCCAGCAATGATTTCTGCGGCATCCAGCACCACTGTTTCATCGCTCAGCCCGGGGTCAACCACAATTATTGGAGCCACTCGTAGTGTTGTATTTTGAACGACTGGAACTCCGCCGTTTGATGGTATAGCTTGTACCCAGACGCTCAACGTGTCGCCATCTCTATTGTGATCTGCTTGATCTAGTGGCATTTGAATTGGTGGGACAGTAACATTTACCGAGAATTCCATACTGCCATCAACAGGTAATGCCGAGGTTAAGTATGTACCCAGCGTGACTTCCCAGCGACTAGATGAAGATGAGAAACCTGCGTTTAGTATGTATGATCCCTCTACATTTCCTTCGTTCTTTATGGTCGCATTAAACCCAATTTCATCGCCGGGAATTACTATTTGGGTTGTCGTTGGCATACTAAGACTAGCGACGAAAATTTCTCCGGCTCCAACATTAGTTCTCGCAGACAGGCTATACGGCGGAGTGCTAGTGTCTTGGACCGAGGTAAGAGTTAGTATTACAGTGTCAGTTGCTGTCCTGTCTGCATCGTATGGAATTGTCACATCAACTTGAATGTTTATTGTTTGACCCTGCGAGAAGCTTGGGGTCTGGCCTGTTGGGTGTGAAACAACCGTTGCCCAGCCTTGGGTTGAGAATAAATTGATGTTAAAAAAGTCATCTTGGGTGCCGGTATTTGTCAACCAGTAATTCAAAGTTGTAGTTAAACCAGGCTCCGTAGTTCGATCTGACGGAGTGGTTAAAGTGGCCGAAAAGTCGGAAAATCTTACGTCAGACACACTGATTACTTGGGTGTCTATCCAACCGCCGTTTCCAGTAAAAATCACCGAGACTGTTAGCGTGTAAACGCCGCTGAATGATGCTGTGTTCATGTTGTAGGTAGTGTAGTCTGGTATCGGACCATTTTTCAGCGAACCAGGGTCGAGGAGGATTTCTCCAGACCAGAATGAGTGACTGTCGGTTGGGTCTAGCGGGTTGACAAAATCCAAAGTCATGTTTGCAGTTATTGTTTCAACGCCTTCATTGAGAACCGTTGCCGTAAATGTTTGCATGCTGCTATCGATTACTCCTTCTGATTGTCCAGGACCCGGCATTGGTGTATTATTACCAATAACGTCTCCGACAAGATAGCGTGGAGCAGTCCTCACATCAAAATACAACTGCATCTCGTTATCTGCTGGATAGGGGTCTGCCTGTGCATAGGTTTCGGCAAACAACCGCTGACCGTTACCCGGTGAAGCAGTCCATTCGAATCCAACTGGAGTGTGGGAGGTACCTGGAGATATCGGCCCAACCTCAATAGCCTTGACCAGAGATTTCGGTGATG
>TARA_B100001121_G_scaffold296292_1_pt1 | contig 15754 bp, 12 predicted proteins | sample TARA_B100001121 | Tara Oceans TARA_B100001121 (sample SAMEA2622817) | marine metagenome | biome: marine biome (ENVO:00000447); feature: surface water layer (ENVO:00002042); material: "saline water (ENVO:00002010), including plankton (ENVO:xxxxxxxx)" | depth 5 m
TCAGATCGTCGCCTACGACTACGCTGCCTACAGCCCCTCCGAGGGCCGGTACTGGGCACAGCCCTCCGCCTCCGGCGGCATCCGTGCCAACCTCGGCAACCCCGGCGACCGCAAGAGCCACGTCAGCTACACGAACCAGTGCCTGATGGGCGACCGGCTTCGCAACAAGTGGCACTCCACGTCCGGATCCGACTCCTCCGCTCACTGCCTCCGCGGCACCGAGAACGGAGTCACCTCCGACGTCGAGCAGGGTTCGGGCGAATGGACCCGTTCACCGGTCCACGACTTCATGGGCCCCTCGGGTTCCTGGATGGCGAACATCGGTTGGGCCGACGGCTCCATCACCACCGAAACCAACTACTTCCCGGGCAACTCCCGCTACGAGCCCCGGGTCGGTGGCTACACCAACGGCATCAAGAAGGACAACATCTTCGCCGCAGAGTTCACCGGTTCCACGGATGACGACGGCAACCCCAACAACCTGCTGGCAGGCGACAACTTCCTCGTCTACTGCTATCTCGCCGGTGACGAGGGCTACCCGAACTGTCTCCAGTCGTGGGACGAACTCAAGGACTAAGTCCTTCTGAACCGGAGTTGATTTGATGAAACGTCGTGGCTTCACCCTGACCGAACTGCTCGTCGTGATCGCAATCATCGCGATCCTGGTGGGCATTCTCCTGCCGGCACTGGCCAATGCCCGGGCGGCCGCCCGGATGGTCGACGAGCAGAAAAAGGTGCAGGCGAAGCTCGAAGCATTCACGGCCTGGGCGGCTTCCAACAATGGTCGGAAGCCGATCCCCGGGCTGGTTCGGACAGAAAAGGATCCGCGGCTCGACAAGTACGTGCCCGGAGCCGGGCCGGAAGACCCTTTGGTGAACGATCACGGTTCGATGCTCTCGCTGTGCATCATGAACAACCTGTTCACCCCGGAAGACACCGTCTCGGATCTGGATCCCAATCCGAACCTCTTCGTGTTCGGCGACTACGATTACCAGAGCTACACCCAGTACGTCTCGGACGACGAACCGGGGGTGTTCTGGGATGATGCGTACAGCAACAATCTGAATCGTGACGGCGACGGATTCAACAACTCCTATGCGATCATGCCGATCGCCGGTGCCCGCCGCATCAAGCAGTGGGAACGCCAGGCGGACTCCACGTTCGTCCTGATCGGCACCCGGGGACCCGAGGAGGGCGATCAGTCGCTCCTCGCTCCGGACAACCCGGACCAGACCATCACCACGGACTGGTTCGGTCGTACCGGCGAATGGATGGGGGTCTTCGCCTTCGGAGACAACCACGTCGAGCAGTCCTCGAACTTCTACCCCGCCAAGTGTCTCTACAAGGATCCGGCCAACAACCCGCCCGACGAGTTGCTGCCGGACAACCTATTCAAGGCCGAGGCGAGGCATCCGGAGTACGACGAGGAACCACTGCTGGGCGGGGACATCTTCCTCACGCATGTCGATGAGATTGATGAAGTCAACGACGGCAACCCCTACGACGTCGATTACGAGCCGCTGCACGATTGAGCGGCATCCCAACGGGAAGACCACGGGCCGGACGCTTGCGTCCGGCCCGTTTCCGTTGGTTGACGTGGCTAGAATGGATTCATGCCACGAGCACTCGCCATCCTCCTGCTTGCGATCCTCGGCTCCGCTCCGGCCATGTCCCGGGAGCAGGCGATACCGGCTGTGCGGAAGGCCAACCAGGCCGCGATCCTGACCGTGGAGGGCCCGATCACCTCCATCACCGCATCCTCGCTGAAACGACGACTGACGGAGGCCATGGCAGACGGAGCCGACACCGTCGTCATTCGATTGAACACCCCCGGCGGCGAACTGATGTCCACCCTGGACATCTGCCGGATGCTCAAGGCCGACGCACCCCCCAACACCGTCGCGTGGATCGATCCGTACGCATTCTCCGCGGGCACCGTCATCGCCCTGGCCTGCCGCGAGATCGTGATCGCCCCCGGGGGCATGTTCGGAGACAGTGCCCCCGTCAGCCCGCTGGGACCGATTCCGCAGACCGAACGGGCGAAGATCGAATCCCCACTCCTAACGGAAGTCGTCGACTCCGCTCGGCGCAACCGCTACGACGAACGCCTGGTCCAGGCCTTCGTCAGCCTGGGCATCGAACTCTGGCTGCTGGAGAATGCGGAGACCGGCCAGCGCATCGCCGTCGACCGGACCGAATACCGCGACATCTACGGCGAGGAACCACCGGAGACGATTCCCTCCATCACCCCGCCCGCCGATGATGCTCCCCCCATCGCACCCTGGTTCGACGCGATGATGAGCAATGCTCCCGGGGCTCCCGAGGACATCTCGGACATGGTGCAGCGGCCCTCTTCACGGGTGCGGCTGGGGGCCGACGACCGCGAGGACTGGATCCTCATCGGACAGGTCGTCTCGTCCGATCGCCTGCTCGCCCTCACCCCCGCGGAGTCCATCGCCTACGGGATGGTGCCCCGCACCATCGCCGATGAAGCCGAGCTGCAGGCCTTTCTGGGTGCGAGTTCGCTGCGCACCTACGAACGGTCCTGGAGCGAATCCCTGGTGATCTTCCTCGTCAGCTGGCCGGTTCGCATCGTGCTGATCATCATCTTCCTCGTCTGCCTGTTCGTGGAGTTCGCCTTCCCCGGCACGGGCATCTTCGCCGCGGGCTCAATGGCCGCCCTGCTGGTGCTTCTGGGGGCTCCCTGGATCGTCGGTCTCGCGCAATGGTGGGACATCCTGTTCGTGCTGCTGGGCATCACGCTGGTCGCGGTCGAACTCTTCCTGCTGCCCGGAACGTTCGTGGCCGGTGTCACCGGCGCCCTGCTCATGCTGGCCGGCCTGGTCGGCACCTTCGTCTCGGGGGACATGCACTCCGGCGAATTGGCCGACGGCCTGTTCCGCGGCATCCTGATCGTGACCACCGGACTGGTGGGCGCGATCGCGATCATGTGGTGGCTGGGACGTCGGTTCGAGGACAGTCGGTTCGCTTCGCGGTTCGTCCTGCGAACGGAAGGAAAGGCGTTGGACGTTGGAAGTCCGGTCGCAACGGCCGATCGTCCGGCGATCGGAACCGAGGGGGTGGCGACGACGGACCTGCGTCCGGCCGGCCGCATCCGATGCGGCGATTCGGTGGTGGATGCGGTATCGTCCGGAAGGTGGATACGCAAAGGCGCGGTCGTTCGGATCGTGCGCAACGACATGATCATCGAGGTGGAGGAGATCGATCAATGATCACGCTTCTGGCCCAGGCCGCGACGACCGCCGCCGATGCCCCCCTCATGTGGGGCGTGATCCTCGCCGCGGCCGCACTCTTCCTGCTGTTTCTGGAGCTTTTCGTTCCCTCGGGGGGCATTCTCTCGCTGTGCAGCGGCGTGGCCGTGCTCGGATCCGTCGTCGCCTTCTTCACGTACGACACGACCACCGGGCTGGTGGCCCTGGCGGCCTACATCTTCCTCGGACCGATCGTGCTCTGGGCCGGGTTCAAGTGGTGGGTCGCCTCGCCCCTCGGCCAGCGGATGATCCTCGGAGCCAAGGACGACCCGATCGACCGCAGTCAGGCGGAGGGCTTCGCCGCTTCCCAGGCCAGGATGCGGGACCGGGCCCACCGGCTCGACGTCCTGATCGGCCGGCGGGGAACCACGGAGACCCGACTGTCGCCGGTCGGCAGCATCCGGATCGACGGCGAACGCTACGAAGCGCTCGCGGAGAACGGAATGCTGGACGCCGAGGTGGAAATCGAGGTCACCGAGGCCTATGACAACCAATTGAAGGTGCGGGCGGTCGAAGCCTGATTCTGATAGAATCCGTCCCTGCGCAATGCGGCATCGAGTGTCCGCGGGAGCCGAATCATGACCACGTTCGAAATCATCGCCGTCAGCATCGGAGGCTTCATTGTCCTTCTGGTGCTCCTGTTCCTGTTCCAGTTCGTCGGGCTCTACCTGCAGGCATGGGTCTCGGGAGCCAAGGTCCGCTTCATCGACCTCGTGATGATGCGATTCCGGAAGGTCAAGCCCCGAACCATCGTCGAGAACCGGATCACCGCCAAGAAGGCCGGCCTCGACATCCCGACCGACATGCTCGAGTCGCACTTCCTCGCCGGCGGCCGCGTTACCAACGTGGTCCGGTCCATCATCGCCGCCGACAAGGCCCGCATCGAACTGCCCTGGGAAGTCGCCACCGCGATCGATCTCGCCGGCCGCGACATCCTCGACGCCGTCCGGACCTCGGTGAACCCCAAGGTCATCGACTGCCCCGACCAGGGACACGGGCGATCGACCATCGATGCGGTCGCCAAGGACGGGATCCAGTTGAAGGCCAGAGCCCGGGTCACCGTCCGCACCAACATCGCACGCCTCGTCGGTGGCGCCACCGAGGAGACCATCGTCGCCCGCGTCGGCGAAGGCATCGTGTCCACCATCGGCTCCGCCGCGAACCATCTCAAGGTGCTCGAGAATCCGGACGACATCTCCCGCACCGTGCTGGAGAAAGGGCTGGATGCAGGTACCGCCTACGAGATCCTTTCGATCGACATCGCGGACATGGACGTGGGCGAGAACATCGGAGCGAAGCTGCAGACCCACCAGGCCAGCGCCGACGAAAAGCGGTTCCAGGCCGAGGCGGAGAAGCGACGTGCGATGGCCGTGGCCCAGGAGGCCGAGATGAAGGCGGAAGCCCAGAAGAACCGGGCCGTCGTCATCCTCGCCGAAGCGGAGATTCCCAAGGCCATGGCCGAGGCGTTCCGCGGCGGCAACTTCGGAATCATGGACTACTACCGCATGAAGAACGTCATGGCCGACACCTCCATGCGATCCTCGATCGCCAACGAGGACGGCCAGTCCACCGCGGGACCGTGATGCCCTTCTGAACGCCCCGCAGGGCCCCGAATCATTCCTGCCACGAAATCGGTCGGATGGATACGACTTTGTCGTATCATCGGCCGTGTGGACCACCCAATGGAGCATCGAAGCCCATGACCTCCAGTGCCCCCGTCACCGACCGACCCGCCATCCTTGGCGGCGAGCCGGCCATCACGCTGCCGCACGATGACGCCATGCGATGGCCCATCCTCACCAACGAGGACGAGGATGCGGTCCTCCGCGTCATGCGCACCGGCCAGCTCGGTGTCAGCGACGAGACGGCCGCGCTGGAAGAGGACTTCCGGGCCTGGTCGGGTCGCGAGTACGCCGTCGCCCACAACAACGGTACCTCGGCGATCTTCGGGGCAATGCACGCCTTCGGCATCGAACCCGGCGACGAGGTGATCGTCCCGTCGGCGACGTGGTGGTCGAGCGTCATGCCCATCCTGCACTTCGGCGGCATTCCCGTGTTCGCGGAACTCGAGGGCGACTGCCTCGGACTCGATCCCGAGGACGTCGAACGCCGAATCACCGACCGCACCAAGGCCATCGTGGTCGTCCACCTCTTCGGCATGCCCTCGAAGATGGACGAACTGATCGAGCTCGCGCAGCGCTACGACCTCAAGATCCTCGAGGACGCCAGTCACGCGCACGGCGCCGTCTACAAGGGACGACCGATCGGCACCATGACCGACGCGGCGGTCTTCAGCATGCAGGGCAACAAGCTGCTTCCCACCGCGGAGGGGGGCGTCTTCCTCTGCGACGACGAGGAGATGTACGAAGCCGTGATCCGCCTCGGCCACTACGAACGGCTCCTCGACCTGACCTCGATGAACAAGTACCTCGCGGCCACCGGCCTGGGCTACAAGTCCCGCATGTCCCCGCTGTCCGCCGCGATCGGACGGGTTCAGCTGCGGCATCTCGCCGAGCGCAACGCGATCCGCAACGAGAACTGCATCACGCTCGGCCGTCATCTCGAGACGCTGGGCTGCATCCAGCCGTTCCTCGCCCCCGAGGGGATCGAACGAACCTACTTCGAGTACCTCATCCGATACGACGAATCGGCCACGGGGCTTCCCATCGACGACTTCACCCGGGCCCTCCAGGCCGAGGGCGCCGAGCTGTCCGCTCCCCGTTATCCGCTCCTGCACCAGATGCCGGTGTTCACCCACGGCATCTGGCGTTCGATCACCCGCCTCGCCGACGCCGACGAGCGTCCGGACTACGACGAGAACGACCTGCCGCTGACCACCGAGGGCAACGGCTCGCTCATCAAGCTCCCTTCGTTTCCCAATGCTGATCAGGGCCTCGTCGAGCAGTACTGCAACGCCTTTTCCAAGGTGCTCGCACACGCCGACGAACTGCCCCGGGAGACGGCATGAGCACTGCGCCGGAACAAGGAACGCTCCCCGACGCCGCCGCGGTCGAACGCAGAATCCGTTCGCGACGGGCGGCGGTGATGCGCACCGTGATTCATCTCTACTTCGACTTCATGAAGCTGATTCTCCGTGCCCGCTGGTTCTGCCGGGGCAGCGAACACGTCGAGGACCTCCGGACGCCCTTCATCCTGGCCTCCAACCACACCGGACACGCCGACACCCACTGCATCCTGCGCGTGCTCCCGCCGGACGTCGCCAAGCGGACCGCGGTGGCGGCAGCCTACGACTACTTCGGAACGACCAAGAAGGTCTCCCTCAAGCGATCCCTGATCCAGTTCTGCTCCGCCGCAGGTTGGAACGCCTTCGGATTCGACCGACGCGACCAGTCCATCCGATCGGTGAAGACCTCGGCCCGCCTGCTCCGCAACAACTGGTGCCTGCTGATGTACCCCGAGGGGACCAGGAGCCGAAGCGGACGCATGGCAGGATTCAAGCCCGGTGTCTCCGTGATCTCGCGACTGAGTCGATGCCCGGTGGTGCCCACGTGCGTCATCGGAGGGGGCAAGCTGTTCCCCCGGGGGGCATGGTTCCCCCGGCACGCGGTGGTCGAGATCCGCTTCGGCGAACCGATGTACGCCCGGAAGGGCCAGTCGCACGAGGAGTTCACCGCGGAGGTCGAGCAGGCCGTGCGTGACCTGCTGCAGGAACGACGACCCGCACCGGAGGTCGAGCAGGCGCTCCGCCCGGCCGACGCCGGCGCCTGATCACCCTGCATGGATCCCGACACCACATCATCCCTGATCGCATCCGCCGAAGCCGGCCCCACGACGCTGCAGGTGGTCCTGCTGTGCGTGCTTCCCGTCCTTGTCTGCGGCAGCGCGTTCTTCAGCGGCAGCGAGACCGCCCTGTTCGGCCTCACGGTCAGCGAGCGCCTCGAACTCCGACGGCAGCGGAGCGTCGGAGCTCGCGCCGCGATCCAGCTCCTGCTACGTCCGCGTCTGCTGCTGATCCTGCTGCTGCTGGGCAACATGACCATGAACGTGCTGTACTTCATCGTCAGCAGCATGCTGATGATGAACGACCTCTTCAACTGGCTGGGCGACCTGCTCTTCGGCATCGGCGTCCTCCTCGGAATGGTCATCTGCGGCGAACTGCTTCCCAAGTTCATCGCCAGCGTCTTCCGGCAGCGCTACCTGCGGTTCGTCTCACCCATCCTGCTCGCACTGTTCCAGGGACTCAGGCCGCTGTGGATCGCCATCGACCGTCTGATCGTGACCCCCTTGAGTCGACTTGCGGTCCCGGACCAGTCGGTGGACGAACTCTCCGGCGAGGAGCTGCAGGCCCTGGTCGAACTCTCGGGACGAGACGGGATCGTCGACGCCGGAGAACAGCAGCGACTGGGCGACGTGCTGCGAATCGGATCCACGATCGTTCGCCGGGCCATGATCCCCAGGACGCGAATCAAGAGCCTGCCGATCGACGCCGACGAGGATGCCGTCCGGACCCTCGTCCGCCAGACGCGCCTGACCCGGATCCCCATCCACGAGGAGAGCCCCGATTCCATCGCGGGCATCCTGCACGTCAAGACCTGGCTCACGAATCTTCGCCACGGCCGCAGCGACCTCCGGGACGCGATGTCCCCCGCGAACTACGTTCCCGAAGTCGCCACCCTCGACAAGGTGCTCGATCATTTTCGCACCACCAGCACGCAGATGGCCATCGCGGTCGACGAGTACGGCGGCACCGCCGGTCTCATCACCCTGCAGGACGTGGTCGAACAGTTCGTCGGCGAGATCGACAATCCCAATGCGACCGAGACCCGCCACGCCCGGTCCATCGGGCCCGACCAGTGGATCGTCGACGGCAACGCCGCATCGACGGCCTGGATCGATCTCTTCGGCGTCACGCTCGGTTTCCTCCCGGCCGCGACCGTCGGCGGGTTGGTGACCCAGCTGCTCAACCGCAAGCCGGAGGCCGGAGACGTGGCGCGACTGGCGAACGTGCGGATGGAGGTGCACCACGTCGAGCACGACCAGGTCGTCACGGTGCTGCTGACCCTCGAACAGGGTGAGGAGGACGGATCATGACGCCGATGGCCGCCATCCTCTTCGCGGTGCTAATCCTCGTCGGTCTGCTCGGGAGCGCGTTCTACTCCGGCATGGAAACCGGCCTCTACACGATCAACCGGGTCCGACTCACGGTGCGCGCCGGACACGGCGACGGGAACGCCGCCTGGCTGGGACGCATCATCGGTCGACCGATCATGATGCTGACCGTGCTGCTCCTTGGCAACAATATCGCCAACTACGCCAGCAGCTTCGGCATCACCGGACTGCTGGACGCCGCCGGCATCTCCCCCGTCGGCACCATCTTCATCAACGCCGCGATCCTCATTCCCCTGCTGTTCATCTTCGCCGAGGTCCTCCCCAAGGAACTCTGGCGAACCCAGACGGATCGCTGGTCCTACCGCGGCGCGCCGGTGCTCCGGGCCACCAGCCGGGTGCTCACCGCCGTCGGCCTGGTGCCGCTGGTCGCGGCGGTGGCCAAGCTGACCGGCACCGATTCCAGTTCGATGGTGTCGAGCTCCAAGAACCGACTCGCCCAGCTCCTCCGCGAAGGGGTCGATGCGGGCGTGCTCAGCGAATCCCAGGTGACGCTGCTGGACCGTGCCATGGCCATGCAGGATCTCAACGTGACCGGCGAGATGGTCCCCTGGACCGACGTGCGGACACTGGCCGCGGACCTCCGCGGGGACGTACGACTCGATGCCCTCGAGGGCCACAACTACACACGACGGCCGGTGCTCGAACACGACGGCCGGGTCATCGGTGTGGTGTCGGTGCTCGACATCCTGCTGGATCCGGACCAGTCCACGCGTCGCCTCATGACCGCTCCGTTGTCCCTGGCCGCGACGACCTCCGTCCCGGAGGCGCTGGAGTCGCTCCGGACCGCCGGACAGACGATCGCCGTCGTCAACGACGCCGCCAACCGTCCGGTGGGCATCGTCACGATGAAGGATCTCGTCGAGGTCCTGACCGGCGAACTGGAAGCCTGGTAGCCGGAATCAGGGGCCGACGGCCCGCTGCAACCTGATGACCGAACTCGCCGGACCCGGCAGCAGCGGCGCGGGCGCACCCTCTTCCCATGCCCCGTGCAGGTCCCGGTAGTTCGGCGACAGGTAGTGACCGCTCTGCCCTCCGGGAGTCTGGAGAATCCCGTGCTGCTCGCGACCGGGCGCCACGACCAGCCTCGCACTGGCCCCGAAGCGGGGATGCGCGACGCGGACGGAATTGGGGTGCCCCGCCTGCGGATGCGCGGGCAGGTTCAGCTGCGCACTGCCCCATGGGGTGTTGCGCGAGAACGGATGCAGGAACTGGCTGGCGTTGACCTGACCCCACGGCATGTCCAGTCCGCCCCCGTCCGCCTCCTGCCGGACGAGTTCGTTTACCACGCTGCGGAAGGCCGCTTCGTACATCGCGTCGAAGGATGCGTGGCGATCCGGCAGGCACTCCATCGCCTCGGCCTCCAGCAGGCGGCGCAGCGGATCGGCATCGATGCGGATGCCCCGCTCCGCCACGCCCGGGGCCAGGGTCCGGAGCATCTCGTCGGCGAGTCGGCGATCAACCAGCACGAGGATACGGAAGCCGGTCTGCTGCGCACCCGCCGTCCCGTTCCACGATGCGACGTAGGCCCGCGCGCGTCGCACGGACTCGTCGGCGTCGTCGTCGGGCACGACGGCAAGCAGCCGCTCCTGCAACGGGCGGAGATGCGGCATCGCCGTGTCCAGTTGCATGGCCAGAAGATCCGACTCCGTGAGCACGCCGTCCCCGTCGAGCATCGCTCCGATGCGGCGGGCCCGAATCGGGGCCGCCCAGTCCCGGCCGAGACGCCGGGCGACATCGATCGAAGCCATGCGGTTGTTGGCGCTGTAGAGCACACCGGACTCCGGATTCTCGACCCGCGGCCGGACGGTCTCGTCGAGCCAGCCATTCCAGCCCGTGCCGTCGAGCCAGGCCGTGGGCTGCGATCCATCGTGTCCGATGCGATCGGGCAGACGGCCGGTGATGGTCCAGCCGATGTCGCCGCTGCGGTCGGCCACCATCGCGTTCTGGGGCGGGCCGCCCCACTGCGCGAGCACATCGAGGGCCTCGCCCGCGGTGCGGGTCCGGGCCACATCAAGGATTCCGGTGTCGAAGGCGCCGGGCTCCGTCAGCGACCACTTCCGTGCGTAGGGGACCTCGAAGCGGTCCCCGCTCCAGATCGCACCCCAGCGGGTGGATCGGATGTCCATCTCCTCGGGCTGGGCCCGGGCGACCTCGATGGTCTCGACGTCCCAGACGTAGGGTTCGTAGATCGGTGCTCCGTCGTCCGACGTGCCGATCCGGTACCGCGAGGGATCGGTGGGATGCTCCTCGACCCGGACCAGATCCTGGGTATCCACTTCCGAGTTGGTGAATCCCCAGGCCACGTGCCCATTGGTACCGATGGCGATTCCCGGCATGCCCGGAAGACTCAGGCCGAACACCCACCAATCCTCCGACCCCCCCGCACCGTTCGCGGGCCAGGCCGCTTCCGAACCGGCGGGAGCGGTGAGGCCGATCCGGTACCAGGTGTTGGGGGCCGTGATCCCCAGGTGCGGATCACTGGCCAGCATCGCCCCTCCGTGTTCGGTGCGTGCACCGGAGATCACCCAGGCGTTGGATCCGAGCACCACCGGCGCACGGTGGTACGGTCCCCAGCCGAGGCCGTCATCGACGGCGGAGCTGCACGGTGGAAGCGACGGCAGCGGCTCCGGGACCTCGTCCATCATGGGCCGATCGTCGGGATGCACGGCGGGGAACAGGAACTCGACGATCTCCGGCGAACCGTACCGCAGCACGTCGCTGCGATTCATCTCCATCCGGGTCGAACCACCGCACAGGTTGTCGCCCAGCGCGAGCAGGACGAGCAGGCTGTCCACCGGCGTCCACGGCTTCGGAACCGATCCGAGGAGGAGGTATTCCGGGGGTGATCCCCCCAACTGGGCGAGGCCGGCGTTCACGCCGTCGGAGTAGATCTGGAGGTGGCGACGGTGGGCATCGGGCAGGGCGTCGAAGGCACGCTCCGCCACGCGTCGAAGCTGGAACACACGTTGGGAACGGTCGATGGAGAGCATCGGCGGCCCCAGCAGCGCCGCCATCTCCCCCGCCGCGTAGCAGCGCATCAGGTCCATCTGGAAGAAGCGGTCCTGCCCGTGCATGAATCCCTCGCCCTGGTAGAGACCGTCGAGGGTGTCGGCGGAGACCCACGGGACCCCCGCGGCATCCACGGCGATCACGATCTCCTCCTCCACCAGACCGGTGACGGCGACGGCTCGATCGCCGGCGGCGGGAAGGGAGTCCAGCGGGGACTGGGCGAAGAGCGTCAGAACGACAAGCAGCGTGGATTCGAGCATGGGTGCATCAGGACGACCCGGGGGCCAGGTCGAGGATCTCCAGTTCGGCGGTGACGTTGTTGCGCCACCGGTTCAGATTCGCACGGGCCACGACATCGACCCGCATTCCGTCGGCCAGGGCATCGGCCCGCTCTCCCTGCTTCCACCATACGGCTCGGACGCCGCGACCTCCGTCCCCGGCGAGTCGCAGGGAAAGATGACTGTTGTCACGACCCATCGGCTTGATCTCGGTGACACGCAGGTCCCGGATGCGGAAGCGCGGCCGGGCGTTCCCGCGCCCGAACGGTGCCATACGGTCGAGCTCGAGGACGGGGCCCGCATCGATCTCCGACAGAGCCGCGTCCGCATCGATCACCAGCCAGGGCACCAGATCCTCGCGGCTGATTGCCGCGTTCGCGTGCGCGGTGATCGCATCGGTGAAGACTCCCAGCTGGGTGGCGTCGAGCGACAGACCTGCGGCGGCGGCGTGTCCGCCGTACCCAACGAGGTGTTCGCGACACGCAGTGAGGCCCTCGTGGATGGAGTAGCCGTCGATCGAACGGGCTGACCCGCGGCAGAGGCCGTCGACCTCCTGCATGAGGATGGCGGGTCGCCCGAAGCGTTCGACCAGCCGCGAACACACGATACCCAGCACTCCGGCGTGCCAGTCGGGGTGCGCCAGTACGATGATGCGGCGTCCCGGCTCGGTCATGCCCGCGGCCTTCGCCATCTCGATCGCCTGCTCGAGGATCTCGCGTTCGGTGCACTGGCGTTCGTCGTTCAGCGTGCACAGGGCGGCCGCGATCGATTCGGCTTCGTCACCGTCGGCCTCGGTGAGCAGCTGCACGGCCTCGGAAGCGTGCCCCATCCGCCCGGCGGCGTTGATCCGCGGAGCCAGTCGGAAGCCGACCCCTTCGGTGTCGATGTCCTCCCCGGCGAGGCCGCTGGCCTCGATCAGCGCCTGCAGACCGGCCAGCTTCGTGCTGCGGATGCGGCGGAGGCCGAGTCCGGCGAGCACGCGATTCTCACCCGTCAGCGGCATCACATCCGCGATGGTGCCCAGTGCGACCAGGGACAGACTGTCGGTGAGCACGTGCTGCAGCGCGGTGCTCACCCGTTCGGAGCCGCACCATGTCCGCGCAAAGCGGCAGGCGAGCTTGAACGCCACCCCGGCTCCGCAGAGATCGGTGGTGGGATAGGCCCCCCCCGGCAGTCCGGGATGCACGATGGAGTGCGCAGCAGGCAGCACCACATTGCCCTCGTCGTCGGTGGCCGGGGTGTGATGGTCGGTGATGATGAGATCGACGCCCAGTTCGCGGGCGAGTTCCGCTTCGTCGATGGCCGTGATGCCGCAGTCGACGGAGACCACGACGGCCGCCTGCTCGGCGGCGAGGGTCCGCAGCGCGTCTGGGTTGAGTCCGTACCCCTCCTCGAGGCGATGGGGAATGTAGGAACGGAGCGGAGCATCGGGGGCGACGGTCCGGATCACATGCCAGAGGATGGCGGTGGCGGTGATTCCGTCCACGTCGTAGTCGCCGTAGATCACGACCGGCTCGCCGTTGCGAACGGCCTCCACGAGGCGGACGGCCGCGGCGTCGATCCCCGGCAGCAGCCCGGGGTCGTGGGTTTCGCCCATGCTGGGGGTCAGGAATCCCTCGATCGCAGATGGATCGTCGAGCCCCCGGACCGCAAGCACCCGCGCCAGCAGGGATTCCCCCGCGGGCCCACGGTGCCCCTCCCCCAGCTTCCATCTTCGGGTCAGTCCCTGCATGCCCACAGCCTAGGCCCCCCGCCCCCGGCCCGCCAGATCCCGGCTTGCCCGAAGTGGCGGGGAACGCCATACTGGTCGCCTCCGCAACGCAGCCGGGAAGTCCGGCCCGCGAACCGGACGCGCGGGAGCACCATGAAAGAAAAGCTGAAAGCCATCCTCCTCTTCGGTCAACCGGGCGTTGGCAAGGGTACGCAGGGTGCGATCCTGGGCAAGGTCCCCGGCTTCTGCCACCTTGCGACCGGCGACATGTTCCGCGGGCTCGACCGCGATTCCGAACTTGGCCGTGAGTTCCTGAAGTATTCGAATCAGGGCCTGCTGGTTCCCGACGAACTGACCTGTCGTCTGTGGCGTCAGTACGTCCAGGGATTGATCGACACCAACAAGTACCTGCCCGGCGCGGACGTGCTCCTGCTGGACGGCATCCCGCGCAGTCCGGCTCAGGCCGAGACGTTGGACGAGCACATCGAAGTGCTCGCGGTGATCCATCTCATCTGCGATGACGAGGAGGAACTCGTCCAGCGCATGAAGCGCCGGGCGGAGATCCAGAACCGACCGGACGACGCCGACGAGTCGGTGATCCGTCGTCGCTTCGAGGTGTTCCACGCCGAGACGGCCAGAGTCCTTGCCCACTACGATCCCTCGCTGATCCACCACGTGACCGCCACGGGCGCTCCGAGCCGGATCCTGCTGAACATCCTGGAGGAGTCGGTTCCGGCGATGGAAGGGCACTTCGGCAACCCGCTGGCCTGATCCCCGTCGATCCGGACATTGTCCGCTGCCCCGCCTTCGATCGCGGGTAGACTGTCATGGTTCATTGACAACTGGGGCCGATTGGTTTCGACCGGGCAGGGAAGGCCTGTCGTTGCATGTCGTGGAGCATCCGGGCCACGTAAAAAGGATGCAAACCTTTAACTGCCAACACGCAGTACGCACTCGCGGCCTGATTTAGGTCCGCGACGGGTCGCGCCCGACGCCCGATAGGGCGCGCCCCGCTGACATCGGGCTGGTTCCAAGGCGCTGACATTCCTCCTTGGAATAAGACAACTGTCTGTCATGGCTTCTTCGCATGGTGGGTCACCGAGCGGTGATGAGGCCGAGATTCAACTGGTGACTATGCATGTAGACGCGGCTTGCTGACTGTTTCGGCACGGGGGTTCGAATCCCCCCGGCTCCACTTCCGACGCCGTCCCGAAAGGGGCGGCGTTTTTGTTTTTGATATCTGGATTACAGAGACGAGCAGGACTACTTGTTCAACTTGTCAAGCTTTTCATCAAGATGAGAACTCGCTTTGGCAGAGACTAAAGCCGCCTTTCTACCAACCCTTAACGCCGCTCGAAGCACTCTCAAAATTAGACGTCGCCAACAGGCCAAAACTCCAAGCAAGGCACCCCACAACGACAAGTCGATTGCAAATGCGACGTCACGTTGCCTGAAATGATCTGAAACGTGTGTAGATGAAAATGGATTGATCCAATTCCACGGCGTCAACCCATTCGCTGTACAGACGAGTTCCCAAGATACTCGTCGCTGAGGAATGTTAGTGGCCAACTCATAAATTGGGTCTCTTATGACTTGATTATTGGAATACTCTCTGGCCTGATCTATCTCAAGAAACTGCGGACTAAAGATTTGAGACTTAGCATCTCGGACCACCACACCAGCTTCATAATTGCAGAGACGCTCAAGGTACGAAGTAAGCCAAACTAATATTTGCTCAGGCTTTAAATCGCCAATAGGCCAATTGGGATCGATGGTCATACCCAACATGTCGACATGCGGAGCATTATCAAGATTTCGCACGCTACATTTAAGGCCAGGCAACCATGACGGAGCTTCACGTGAATTCGAAAAGTCTATTTCATTATTGAATGCCAAAACACCGGGGTGATCGAATCTGCTCCAACGCGACAAACTTTGGCCCTCAGATTCTGTCCAGTGAACGAAGTATGTCGATAAATCAAATGAGCCCATCATCTCCGCATCTACATAGCCTCCTGAACCTGTGGGGTCAAGATTATCAATGACAACATAAGCGTCCATGACCACGATTGCATTCGTAAATCGTCCAATACTGATAGACACCGAATAGGCAACTACAAAAGCAGTCACAACGCCAATCATCATGTAGATTGCTGTTCTCAACAGTGACTTCATGCCTGGCAGCTCCAACATGCCCGAACTTGGGCACGTGAATTGTAAGACAGACCGGCCTGCTCATCAGCGTGCGCACGCTTCATTTCCCACCACCGGTCATGTGGGCACTGATATACGCCCTGAGGCCCTCCAGGGGGTATAGCACCCTGCTGCTGTCGACCTTCGTGCTCTCGTTCTTT
>TARA_B100001121_G_scaffold153666_1_pt1 | contig 15695 bp, 30 predicted proteins | sample TARA_B100001121 | Tara Oceans TARA_B100001121 (sample SAMEA2622817) | marine metagenome | biome: marine biome (ENVO:00000447); feature: surface water layer (ENVO:00002042); material: "saline water (ENVO:00002010), including plankton (ENVO:xxxxxxxx)" | depth 5 m
CGGTAAAAATGCAGTAATTACTTTTACTAACAAAAAACAAGAAAAAGTAACTTATTCACATGATGAAGTATATAATACTCATAAAGAAAGATTCGAGTCAATGAATTGTTTCGCTAAGTACAAAAGTTACACAAATAGCAATGCAGTTCCAGCATTTTGCAGAGATTTATCTACTACTAAGTAGTAAATCTTTGCACCAAAAGTCGTAGTTCCACTTGTTTAGCGACTATAAATAATACGAATGAGTACACTGTAGTAATGGTTTTTGTGAGTTCGATTCTCACGCTACAACAAATATTAACAAATAAAAAGTAAAATTATGTACTTATTTCTAACATTATGGCTAACACTAGGAATATTAAAACTAGTAGTAGCTTTAACAAAACTAAAAAATAATAAATTATGAAAGTAACTTGTAAAAAAACTGGTAAAGATATGACTAGTAAAGTAATCAAAGCAATTGAAAAATCTTTAATTAAAAGTGGTTACAAAATAGTAAGTAAATCACCATACAGAGATAAAGATGGTAACTTTCTTGATTGTAAGTTCACAGTACAAAACAAATCTAAATAATTACAAACTAAATACGACAATAGTCGGATAATATTAACGTAAAACAATAAAATTATGCAAATTAAATACTTAAAAAACGGCAAAATGTATATTGTTATGACTAAATACGGTCAACAAATACTATTTAGTCACAAAAGCAAATCAGAATGCTACGAATTTATCTTTAAACACGTTCACTATGCCTAGAAAAATACACATAAATAAATACCAAGGTAACACTCATTACTCTGTTACTGTTGAAGATAGTTACAATCAAGAACATCATTTAGGTTACTATAATGATTTATCACCTGAAATATTATCAGAAATAGAAGCAGACGCAGAAATGTTATGGCAAAATGAAGTAAAATACGAGCCAAGTAGCATGGATAAAGCAATCGCTGCTTGCGTAGAATTAGATAAAAACAGTGGATTATACTTCACAGATAGCAGAGGTAATCACAGAGATGGATTAGACTAACAATTAAATTATATATTATGAAGAAGAAAATTAGAAAATTTCAACACTACGCATTTTTAACAATATTATACTCATTCGGCGCAAGTACCGCAGGATTAATAATATACTCATTAATCGTAGCATTTAACCACCTTTAAAAATTAAAACTATGAAAAAACTAATCGGATTATTAGCGGTAGTAATATTACTATCAAGCTGCGCGACAAGTTACTGTCCTTATGCAGCAAAAAACAAGCGAACAAGTAATCTTTGTCCAGCTTACAGATAGAATGGTTGTAGTGAGGTTCGATTCCTCACCTATTTACTAACAATAAAAATTAAATACTATGAAAAAATTAACACTTAGCGTAGCAGCTATTGCGCTATCATTAAATATGAGTGCACAAACTAAAGGTTCAGACGAATTATTTACACAAGTATCTTACAAAAAGATTGATGTTATAGAAATGATTAATACTATAGACGAAATTCTTTTTTGGAACAGCGAAGATGCGGCAGAATGTAAGTGTTGTAATCATGGTTCTTTCCACGAAGGATGGGGAAGTAACTATTGGTTAACAATAATAAGAAATGAATTAGCTAAAAAAATAACAGCTCACGGTCAAGTTAACGACTATTTATACGAAGAAGACTTTGTTAACTGTGAAAACTGTGACGAAATAGACTAAAATATATGAAAAAATTAACATTAAGTGTAGGTTTGCTTGCAGGAATAATGACAAGTAATGCACAAGATACTCTACAATATTTAATATCTAAAAATTCTTTAACAGAATTTAAAGTAGGAGGAGGTAAAACATATCAAAATATAGAAACATTTCACTTGTTTGTAGACTCAGGTGATGTGTTAAATCTTCACTTGTTTGATATGAAGAATAGATTAAGAACAATAGCAATCACTTATTCTAATGGAGAAGTGGTATATAAAACTGTAGATAGTAAAGATAATGAGTTCTTTTTTAAAGGAAGAGCTAAAATTATAGTAGGTAGAGCTAAAAGATTTGTAAGATTATGATAAATTACAAACTAAATACGATACTATTTGGATAATATACATGTAAAACAATTAAATTATATACTATGAACACAATTAAATTCTTAAAGCCAAACATAACTACTGGCTTGCAAAAAATTCAACTAAATGGTTTGACTTACAAGCCTTACACAATCTGTGATTTGCCAACTGACTTTGGCACAGACAAAATTACTACATGGTTTAACTATAAAGGTCTTACTTATGTTGCAGTGTAAGAGTTGTAAAAATATAATACCTCAAGGCAGAGCCGACTTAGGTTACAAAGTGTGCGTTGACTGCTCCACGACCGAGCGATACGGTTGCGCACCACTAATCAACCACAAGACCGGTAATTCCATACAGATTATGTCAAGCAGTGACGCTGCACGTATATCTAAGTTGACTCGCCGAAGAGGTTACGGTACAATGTTAGGATAAAATAATAAAATATGAAAGTAATATTTAATATAATAAGCACGTCGAGATACGGTATAGAAGTAATAGACACTGCCGAAGGTTTGTTTGAAGCAAGAAGATTAGCTAAAGAGTATCAAATGGCGTTTGGTAACGACTTCTGTGTGCATTATAAAAGAAAATAATAAAAAATAATAACTATGAAATGTATAACAGTATTAGATTTTGAAACAGGTAGAGTACATCAATATGAAGTAATGAGACAAGAAGGTTGGAATCCTGACTCTGAAAGTATAGAACAGTTTTTAAGTAGTGTTGGTCACAACTTAGCAAACTGTGAGTGGATGGTACATAGTGATTCTGAAATAGTTAGCAGAAAAGCACAATGGACAAGATTTGCAAAATAAATACGAACACTAAAGGATAATATAATAAATAATAATATGAATATAAAAGAAACATTACAACTACTTGATATTCAAGAAGTTACAACATCAAGACAAAAGAAAAATGGTACACGTGAATTTAAGTTGCCAGTTAAAGACCAGTATGGTGGTGAGATACATGTCGCTAGTTTTTCTAGTGGTTATGTAAGACGTACTAAAGCTGGTGGCTATTGCCCGAGTTGGCAACTAAACAAAAGAGTTGAAAGCGAACCACAATACTATGGTCCATTTGAAAATGGTATGTACAGAAAATATACTACAAGAACTTGCAAACTAATACCTAACGAGCAAGACAGATTAAAATACTTAATAAGCTTTTGTCTCAAAAACTATTACATAGGTCAAGCAAACAAACTGTCAAGTGGTGAGTTTATACCTAAATGGAAGCATGAGCATGAGTTAAAAAGTAGAGATGCTATTGCTGATGTAGTGTTTCCTGAAAAAACACAAAGCGTACAAGTGATAGTAGATGGACATAGATATAATGTAATATAAACGAGGTGAGGGTGGTAGCGCGTGAGACGTGTAACCGAAAGTTAGCTGAAATAAATCTAAAAATCGGTATCTTACTCACTTGGCAGAACGGCAGGATAAAGCAAAATATAGATGATAAGCGTGGAGCTATATCGAGCTATAAGAACCACACCTGCCCGACCTCGTAATATAAACGACAGGTAGTGTACTAGTAAGAGTCTTCTAGACACGCTCTGAACGGCACTAACCCTCGTTTTACAAACTAAATACGAATAAAGTAGGATAATATAAATATAAACAATAAAATTAAATAATATGAATGAACTAGATTTAAAGACCAAGATCGAAGGTCTAGAAAAAGCGATCAAAGAACATCAAGATTTTGTTAACACGTATAGTAATACACTAACAGAAACTAAAAAACAACTAGATGACTATAACAAACCAGAATTAACACCAAAACAACTTGATGATATTCATGGAGCTGTAGAAAAAGCTGTTGAAAACTATAGTTTCAGTGACTGTGATAACTATGAAACAGAGTTTAGCCTTGACTATGACGGTAGAGTACAACTAGAAAGTATAGATTTACAAGATACATATGAACTAGTTGAAATAATAGTTGCTAAAGTATGTAGCTTGTTTAAAGAAGCTGATTGCCCTGAAGATAAAGAAGCTGAAGAATTAAGTGATGAATTAAATAAAGCACAATAATATGAAGTTAACTAGTAAAAAAGTAAAAGAATATTTTGCATGGAGAACAGATGAGGATATAAGACATTGTCCTGATTGTATAGCTGCTGCTTGTAATGAAATGTTAATAAAGTTTAGTAATGAATTTACAACTCCAAAGTTAAAAGCTGAAGATTTTATGAAATTATTATTCTTTAACGACCCTATACCAGGTTTATTTACGCATAGCTATGGTTTTAATACGGCAACGGGTAGAGCAATTATTGAATCACTAAAAATGAAATATTATGAGCACGAAAAAAACAAATAAAACACTAACAGTATATACACAAAGCGGCTGTCCCGCTTGTAAAGATATAAAAGATGTATTAAATAAAAATAATATAACTTTTATAGAGAAAGATGCAGGAGAAGAATATGAAAAAGAATTTGATAATTTGGCTGCTATTATAGGAGTGTGGGCTACGCCTACTCTAGTATATGGTAGTCATATATTAGTTTCTGGTAGAGATTTTTACAATGCAAACGAAGTACCATTTACATTAGATGTGTATGATAACTTAAGCTTTAATGATACTTTTGTTACACTTCAAAGACTTAAAACTTTTGAATCTAATACACAACAGGCTTTAGAATATATTGTGGAGACTTTACAGAAAATAGAAAACAGAGAATATGTATTAACAATTAAAGATAAACAAGATGAGCACTAGAGCACAAGTTAGATTTGCAACAAGAGAAGCTGGCGTAACTTTTAGCGAACACCCAGAAACATTTCACGCACAATTTTACAAACATCACGACGGTTATCCTGAAGGTCTAGGCGTAGATCTAGCTAAAACACTATTAGATAGTGGTAGTTGGAATGGTGTACCACTAGAAATAGATAGCTTAGATACAAGAAGATATGACACAGAGTATATGTATTATATATGGCAAGCACCGTTAAAAACTACGTGGATAAGTATATTTGAACTAAACCCTTGGTCAGACAAAGGTGACGAATGTATATTTGTAGGTACACCACAAAAATTATTAGATAAATACAAAACAAATACGAACTATGACGGATAATAAACGTGTAACAAATAAACAAATACTAGAGGTATTGAAAGAATTAAAACCAAATGATGCTGAGCTTAACGCGTTGGCTATCAAAATTGTAAGCCGCATGGTTAAGCTTAAATCTATGGAAGATTGGTTTCACCATGTAAGCAAATCAAATTTATCTTGGTCTGTAGCTTACGAAGATCTAGAAGTGTCAGAAGAATATAACGCTCTTGGTGAAGCTGCAAAGCTTATGACACTATTAAATATATACCAAGACGATGAAGAGTACGAAAAGTGTGCTATCATTAAAAACAGAATGGACGAAGTAAATAAAATATTAAAAAAGTATAACAAATGATGAGAAAAAAACCAATGCTAGCTTATCCAGTAAGCGACAAACCAATTAATTACAATGAACCAGTATTCATACAACCAAAGCTTGATGGCGTTAGATGTGTAATACAAGCTAAAGTAAAAAGACATATATTAACTCCAGATCTTAATGAAATAGAAGTTAAAGCTTATTCACGTACAGGTAAAGAGTGGAAAAACATTGACCACATACTATTTAACCTTGCACCGTGGTTTGCTCTTAACCCTGACGTTATACTCGACGGCGAGCTATATAATCACGATTATAAAGACAACTTCGAACAAATCATATCTATGGTCAGAAAAACAAAACCAACTGACGAGGCACGTGCAGAATCAGCTGAGAACGTACAGTTTCATTGTTATGATATAATTGATGAAACTAAAACATTTGAAGAGCGTAATACTTTTATCGAGCAAGTTGTACCACGTAACCACTGTATTAAACACGTACCAACTAATCTAGTATTTAGAGATGACGATGCTAAAGTATATCACAGAAGAAACTTAGATAATGGCTACGAAGGTTCTATATTACGTACTAATGATGTGTATGCTTGTAAGCGATCTCACAACCTTAGAAAGTTTAAAGACTTTCACGATACAGAAGCTACTATAACAGGTTGGGTTGAAGGCAAGGGCAAACGTAAAGGTACTATCGGTAAATTTCTAGCTATCGATGCTAACGGTATAGAGTTTGGTATGCCTGTTATGGATAAGTTTAAGTTCTTACAAGATAACTTCAAAAAAATGCAAGGCTTTGTAGGTAAGACAGCTACATTTACTTATTTCGAACGTACTAAAGCTAATAGCTACAGACATCCATTATTTAAATGTATTAGAGATTATGAATAGAAATGAACAACAAATGTATAAGGACATTAGCGACTTAACTAAAGCTTTAACTAAGTTAGTAAAGATATTAGAAAAAATGGCTAAACAACAATTATGAATATATTTTACTTAGATAAATGCCCTATTAAATCAGCACAATACCAGTACAATAAACATGTGGTTAAAATGATACTTGAATCAGCACAAATGTTATGTACTGCCCATCATGTATTAGATAATAGAGTTAGATTATTAGATGATATACCTTACAAAATAGCTCACATAAATCATCCATCAACTAAATGGGTAAGAGAAAACTCTTTACATTATGATTGGCTGTATGAACACATGTTAGCTTTAGGTAATGAATATACAAAGCGTTATGGTAAAAAACATTTATCAATAATAAAATGTAAAACACCATTAGCTAATCAACCATATAATATACCACATGAAGAGTGGGAACAACCACCACAAGCAATGCCTGACGAGTATAAAGATCCATGTAGTATAAAAGCTTATTGGAATTATTATATAGGAGAAAAACATACAATAGCAAACCTTAAAACCGAAAAGATATATGAACAAAGACCTAATTGAAAGAATAAAACAATTTAATGAAATTAAATATGGTAACAATGATAATGAAACAAGAATTGTTTTTGTTACATTAAAACCAAAGGGGACTGTGACAACAGCCCCTAAAGATAAAGAGTAATAGGCTAATGTCACAAAGAAATCTTAAATATTTAAATGATAAAAGGATTGTATATCGTAGACACCCGATAACAGATAAACCAGATCAAGAGAATGAAGTGTATATGTTTTATTTAAATGGTACACATGAATGTTATGAACTATTTAGATCATCAGCAAAGATAACTACATACAAATCTCTTAAGTGGCATTTGTTAGTATTGTGGTATTTAAATCCTAACATGGACCAAGATGAGTTTATGCGATTAGCTGAAGTTATATGCCATAAACCTAATGGTTTTGTAAGTTTTGCTATACACGCCGACTTGCTACGTAAAATAGTATATGAGGTTAGCATGTTAGATTTAGAAGAACCACCTAAAAATAAACTACGTAAAGTTATATTTAAACCAAACAATCGTATGTCTAAAGAAGAAAAATTACGTATTGTAGGTGAGTTGATAGGTAGAAGTAAACGTATACATGCTGATGATATTTATCAGTGTATGATAGATATGAATGATATGGGTAAGAAGATAACAATAGGAAGGATAGCAGGTTTGTTAGACTGCTCGAGTAGGACAATACATAGAAATATGTGTGAACAATTAAAACGAGAAAAAGAATTATTAAACAAACAACTATGAAACATTATAATATTCAAAACTATATTAGATATAAGAACGATTTAGAACAAACTATAAAAAGAATAAAAAGAAAAGAACATTATTCTTTATATGATAGAAATACGTTGATAACACTATTTATGCCACTTGTAGAAAATTTAGCTAGAAAATTTGCTACATCACAACAAGCTTCAGGTGTTATGGCTATCACAGATATGATACAAGAAGGTCATTTAAATTTAATCAAAGCAGTTGATCGTATAGATTGGAAAACAATAGAAGATTCTGAAGACCAAGAAAAAACTATGAAATCGTTTTTATCTAAAAGAATAAAAGGAGGTATACGTAGAGCTATAGATAAAAATAGAGGTCAAATGCGTTTACCTGAACATGTAACAAATGAAATACGTAAAAACTTTGGTAAAGATAAAATGGCTGTAGCTATGTTTTTTAACAGTATATTTTTAAGTATTGATGCAGGTACTAGAGATGATGATGATTTGTTTTTACAAATTGAAGACAAGTCAGAACCATATAATCAAGAATTTTTAAATATGTATTTAACCTCGTTACTTAAACAACACTTAAATGATAAAGAGTTTCATGTGTTGAGATTAAGTTATGGGCTTGATTGTGATAAACACTCCGCTAAAGAAATAGCTAAATATCTAGGTATCGAAGGCAGTGGTGCTTACGTACGTGTTTCACAGTTAAAAAAGCAAGCTGTAGATAAATTAATAGATAACGTGGATCACTCACAAGTAATTGATTATCTGTAGGTTACTAATGTAAATATAAACAAAAACATGTAATTATATATATACACCAAAAGACCAATATTATGAAAGAATTAAACCAAAAACTAGCAGTCATACAGACTAAGCTAAAAGCTAAAAAATCGAGTTATAACTCGTTTGGAAAATACTATTTCCGAAAAGCAGAAGACATATTGGAGGCGGTAAAACCCTTTTTACTCGAGCACGATGTATCAGTAACTATTGAAGAAGACATTGTAAGCTCTGATCCAGTTCCTATGCTAAAGTCAACAGCTATCATTTCCGATGGCAAAAATCAAATAAAAACAACAGCAGTAGTAGGTGTAGACCTTAATCAAAAAGGCATGCAAACCGCTCAACAATTTGGTGCGGCATCTTCTTATGGTAAGAAGTATGCGTTAGGTAACTTATTCTTAATTGATGATACTGAAGATGCAGATGCTACTAATGATCACGGTAAAAAATCTAACGTGGTTAATAAGATTAAAAAAGCAGCAGCAACACCTATAACTGCGGAGCAAATGAAAAAAGCTAAAGAATATATAGCCGCGGGTGGTAATATTGAAGCTATTGAAACAAAATATAAATTAACAGATGAACAAAGAAAAAATCTTACAGAAGTTAAAAAATGATGAAGACTATTATGGTGAATTTGGTAATCAGTTTTTATCCAACTCTCACGTTGGTAAATTATTAAAAGACCCATTAAATGCGTTTAACCCCAGCAAACCATCACCAGCATTTTTAGTTGGCGGGTATTTTCATACTTGTATTTTAGAACCTGATAAAATTGAAAAATACAAAGTTGTTAAATCAACAACAAGAAATACTAAAGCCTACAAAGATGTTGCTGGTGGCGAGCTATGTTTATTACAACACGAGGTAGATGCAATTGAATTAATGAGAGAAAAAGTTATGGCTAATGATATATGCAAAGATCTTATTACACTAGGAAATGTAGAATATGAAGTACCTGGTGTAACTAAGTTGTTTAATAACAAGTGGAAAGGAAAAGCAGATATTGTTAATCATGATGAAAAGTTAATCATTGATTTAAAAACAACCGCAGACATTGATAAGTTTCAATGGTCAGCGTCAAAGTATAACTATGACTCACAAGCCTATATATACAGTAAACTGTTTGGATATGAGTTTTTATTTATAGTTATCGATAAGAGCACCCATCAAATTGGTATGTTCGACTGTTCCCCACAGTTCTACGAACGGGGCGAAGAAAAGGTACGTAAAGCAAGTGAGGCTTATGACTTGTTTTACAAGACCAAGGACTTTGATCCTAAACAATACTTCATAAGTAAAACCCTTTAAACCAAATATTATGCAAAAGATATGTGATGTAACAGGTATTAAAACAAAAGCTAGTAATTTCTATAAAAATCAAAGTCATTTGAAAGCTGTAGATAATATTAGAAGAAATACTAATGTTACTAAAGAACAATTAAAGAGAATGTTTAACCAAATAAATAATTATTAATTATGGCAAGTATTATTAAAACAAGTATTAATCTTAATAACATACCTAAGGATAAAATATTTGAAGGTAAAAAAGGTAAATACTTACCAATTACAATTACATTAAATGATGAACCAGATCAGTTTGGTAATCAAGGTCCTGTAGTTGTAGAACAAACTAAGGAAGAAAGAGATGCAAAAGCAGCTAAGACTTATCTTGGTAATGTAAAAGTAGTTTGGACTAATGGTCAAAATGTTGACACAGCTCCAAGAGATAATCAATCAGCACCAGCACCTGCTCCTGCTGCTGCTGAAGACGACCTACCGTTTTAATGAATAGAGAAGAGATCAATGGATTTGTTGTTGATAAGTTTAATCAACATGGCCTAAAAGAGGGTGCAAAACAAGGAATATGTCCTTTATGCTCTCATACTAGGAAACCTAAAAATCAAAAGTTACAATGTGCTAGCTATGATTGGGAACGTGGTCTCGGTACGTGTCACAATTGCAACACTACGTTTCAACTTCATACTTATCAACGCAAGGGCAGTAGCGAACGTGTCTATGTTAGACCGGAAACGCCGGCCAACTTTAACGAGGTAAGTACGAATGTTGAAACATGGTTTGGTACAAGAGGCATATCAAAACAAACACTCAGAGATCTTCAAGTTACTGAAGGCTTTGAGTTTATGCCTCAAACTGGTAAGCAAGAAAACACAATACAGTTTAATTACTTTATGGGTGATCAGCTTATTAATGTTAAGTACCGTGACGGTAGAAAAAACTTTAAGCTTTATAAAGGTGCTGAAAAAGTATTTTATAATATCAATAGTATTGTAGGTTATGATACCTGTGTTATTGTTGAAGGCGAAATGGATGTGCTTGCACTACACGAAGCTGGTATACCAAATGCTATTTCAGTACCAAATGGAGCCACGTTAAATAATAACAATTTAGATTATTTAGATAATTGTATTGATTATTTTGACGACAAAACTAGAATTATATTAGCTGTAGATCAGGACGAGCCTGGTCAAATGTTACAACGAGAGCTTGTTAGACGTCTTGGAGCAGAAGTATGTTACCTTATAGATTTTAATGGTAATAAAGATGCTAACGACTTTTTACTAGAACATGGTGCTGATGCGCTGCGTAATGCTATACACAACTCGCGACCAGTACCACTAGAAAATGTATCAACTTTAAAAGATGTTGAAGATGAACTTAAAGACTTTGTTAAAAACGGATTTAAGCCAGGTTATCAAATTGGTCTTAATAATTTTGATAAAATATTTAGCACTTACACTGGCCAATTTATTACTGTTACTGGTATTCCTAGTAGTGGTAAATCTGACTTTGTTGACCAAATGGTTGTGGGATACAATAACCTGTATGGCTGGAAAACTGCTTATGCTAGTCCAGAAAACCAACCAGTATATCTCCACGCACACAAGTTAATGCGTAAGCACTGGCAAGACATGCCTAGTGTTGGTGATATTGGTAATGATAAATGGCAGCAAGTTACAAATCACGTTAATGATAACTATTTCTTTATTGATATGGATAAATACAGTTTAGAAGCTGTATTACGTAAAGGCGCTGAACTTGTAAAACGTAAAGGTATTAAATGTTTAGTTCTTGATCCATTTAATAAAATTAGAGATGTAGATGCTAAGTCGGATGATGTTAATAGATATACTATGGATTATCTAGCTAAGATCGAAGCTTTTTGTAAAAAATACGATGTGCTCACGTTTATTGTTGCGCACCCAACTAAAATGTATAAAGGACAAGATGGAAAAATTGAAGAACCAACTATGTACAATATTAAAGGTGGTGGCGAATGGTACGACGCTTCATACCATGGACTTTTGGTACATAGAGATTACGATGCTAAAACTACTAAGGTTAAAGTACTCAAGGTTAAGTTCCAAAACCTCGGTGAAAACGGCGCTGAGTCTCACTTTACCTGGGAACCACGTTCTGGCTCTTTCGTTCCACACGAAGCCATTGTGGAAGACGGTGAGCCAATGCCTTGGGAATAATGGCATTTAAAAAATGGCAAAGATCTCCAAGTAAAAAAGTACCAACAAGGAGCTGGCAACCGGAGGAAATGAAAATAATTGGGTGGTGTATGGAAAGAGGTGTAAGTGTTAGTATAATGCCAGATTGGAAAGATACTTTATCTAGATGGCAAATAGATGTACATATTAATGGTAAAACACATACAGATCCTAACAGGTACACAGACGAAAATGTTTATGATAAACTTTTAGAATATTATAAATATTATTACAAACCAAATACGAACGATAACAGATAATATAAACATGATAAATACAATAAATAATAAAGTCTTTAGAAATGCAAATGAAGCGTATGAATATTTACACGATCGTATATTGCAAGACGGTGTAGATTTTGCAGATACTAAAGCCTTGTTTAATGTTGGGTTTTATATTACAGACTCACAAGACAACAAGATAATAAATAAAGAGCGTAATTGGAAACTTGATTATGCTGAAGCTGAATGGCAGTGGTATTTGTCTGGTGTTCCATACGTTTTTGAACTTGGCAAGATATATGGTAAAGTACCTGAGATATGGAAACGTATGGCTAATGACGCTGGTAAAGTTAACTCTAACTATGGTTGGCAATGGCAACGTAGAGATTATGCTGAGTTATCACAAATAGATTATATTGTAAAAAAATTAAAAAGTAATAATAAAACTAGACAAGCTACAATATCTATATATGATGGCAAAGAACACGAGCGATATGAAAAAGATACACCTTGTACTTATGCAATACAGTTTACAATAATACACAATAGACTTGATATGTGTGTAACAATGCGTAGTAATGACCTTTGGTATGGTTTTTGTAACGATCAATATTGTTTTTCTAAGCTACAAAAGATGATATCTAATGAACTAAATATTGAACCGGGTGTATATTATCATTTTGCACATAATATGCATCTATATAACGATAAAATATGACGTATTATTTATACCACATACCAGGAAAAAAGGTTGGTGTAACAACTAACCTTGAAAAACGTGTTCATCAACAACAAGGATATTATCCTGGTGAATACGAAATAATAGAACAATCTGACGATATAGATTTTATATCTGAAGGTGAAAGAATAATGCAGAAGTTCTACAAGTATAGAGTAGATGACGTGTTATATAGTGAATTAATGATTAATAAAAATAAAGATTTGAATATGAATATAAACGTAACAGAACAAACAACAACATTCCCCTGTCCTGTTAATAAGTTAAAAGGCCAACTTATGGATAACAAGGGTATGAAATGGGAAACAGAACACGGAGAATGTTTAATAACAGAAAAATCTATAGAATGGATAATGGATAATGTATTAGTATCTAAATACAACGATCAAAGATGTTATGTATATAACAAAGCTTTTGCTAGATGGTTTGATAACAATAACGCTTATCCAAGATCTGGCGGTATTATGTCTGATTATAAAAACAAAAGCTGTACCACAATATGTAGGTTTGATAAAATAAGATTATGGGCAGAAGACAGAGGGCTATATCACAAAGGCGATCCTAAAACACAAACATTAAAGTTAATGGAGGAAGCTGGTGAAATATGTAGAGCTGTGCTTAAAAAAGATGAAAAACAAATTATTGATGGTATTGGTGATTGTGTTGTTGTATTAACCAATCTAGCCCATCTTGCAGGAACTAGCATTGAAGAATGTATTGATGCTGCATATAATGAGATAAAAGATAGAACAGGTAAAATGAGTAATGGAACATTTAAAAAAGATTAATATGAGCGATAGAGAAATAATGGATGGTAAAAACGGTATCATGTGTAGACAGTCGTATGGCTTTCGTGATCCTGTAGTTAAAAACGTAGTTGATAAATTTGTGTCACGATCTGATGTTGGTTATGAAAAATACAACAACACTTTAGATGATGAACGTAGATTTAAAATGAAAGATCTTCAAGGTTATTTAAATGATATACAAGAAGAGCTTATGGATGCTATATTGTATATACAAACAGCACGTGAAGAGCTTCGTGATTTATCTGAAGAAGCTATGATCGATAAGTTTAAATACGATGAAGAGGAAATATAAACGTAAACGTGGTCCTGTTAGAGCAAAGAAAGTCACATTCGACGGGATCAAGTTTGCTTCTAGTTTAGAACGTTATATGTATCAAGCATTAAAAAAAGCTAAAATACACGCTGATTATGAAGGGTGTACGTTTGTTTTACAAGAAGGTTTTACATTAGAAAATAAAAGTTATGAAAGACAAAGCAATGGTAAAGGTGAAATGGTTAATAGAGGAGAGAAAAAAATATTACCAATAAAATACACACCTGATTTTGTAAGTAGTTCATTTATAATTGAATGTAAAGGTAGAGCTAACGAAAGCTTCCCATTAAGATGGAAAATGTTTAAAAAATATGTAAATCATAAGATGAAACATGTAACTTTATATAAACCTCAGAACCAAAAGGAATGTGACAAAGTAATAGAATTAATAACTAAAAATAAATAATATGTTTAGAGAATGGGAGATAAGTTTTGGGTTTTACCCAGGTATATTATTAGGTTTTAGAACCTACAATGAAAAAAGTAAAAGTAATCATGTTTTGTATATTCCTTTAATGGACATTTGTTTTACTATTCACAATGACTAAAGACTTAAATAAAAAAATACTTTCAGACCTAACGGTACATATGAAGTATGCTAAGTATCTTCCTGAGGAAAATCGTAGAGAATCTTGGGAAGAACTAGTCACAAGAAACAAAGAGATGCATCAAAAAAGATACCCTGAGTTAGCAGATCAAATACAATTAACATATAAATATGTCTATGATAAAAAAGTTTTACCGAGCATGCGCTCGCTTCAGTTTGGCGGTAAGCCAATTGAAATTAGTCCGAATAGATTATATAATTGTAGCTACCTACCTATTGATCATGTCGATAGCTTTAGCGAATGCATGTTTTTGCTATTATCTGGCTGCGGAGTTGGTTACTCAGTTCAAAAACATCACGTAAAACAATTACCGTGTATAGCAAAACCTTTTGAAGTAAGAACAAGAAGATTTGTTATTGGTGATAGTATTGAAGGTTGGTCAGATGCAATTAAGGTTTTAATTAAGTCTTATTTGGGCAATAAGAGATCATCTAAGATAAAATTTGATTATTCTGATATTAGGCCAAAGGGAGCTAGGCTTGTGACCTCAGGCGGTAAAGCACCAGGTCCACAGCCTTTAAAAGAGTGTATAATAAAAATTAAAGGAATATTAGATGCGAAAAAAGATGGTACACAACTTACAACGCTTGAAGTCCATGATATTGTCTGTCATATTGCAGATGCTGTTCTTGCTGGAGGAATCAGAAGAGCCGCGCTTATATCGTTATTTAGCGCGTATGATGAGGAAATGATTGCCTGTAAGTCAGGTCAATGGTGGGAAACAGACCCACAAAGAGGTAGAGCTAACAACTCTGCAGTATTAATAAGACATAAAATAACAAAGGAATTTTTCTTAGATTTGTGGAAACGTATTGAATTATCCGGAGCTGGCGAGCCAGGTATATATTTTAATCATGATAAGGACTGGGGTACAAACCCTTGTTGCGAAATAGCCTTACGCCCGTACCAGTTCTGTAATCTGTGTGAAGTTAATGTAAGTGACGTCACGAGCCAAGAAGAGCTTAACGCACGCGTTAAAGCCGCCGCATTCATTGGTACGCTTCAAGCAGGTTATACGGAATTCCACTATCTAAGAGAAATAT
>TARA_B100001121_G_scaffold12162_3_pt1 | contig 15649 bp, 15 predicted proteins | sample TARA_B100001121 | Tara Oceans TARA_B100001121 (sample SAMEA2622817) | marine metagenome | biome: marine biome (ENVO:00000447); feature: surface water layer (ENVO:00002042); material: "saline water (ENVO:00002010), including plankton (ENVO:xxxxxxxx)" | depth 5 m
CACTGGGTGCCAATCCTGCCTCAAATATGGACTTCCAGGAGTAGGGCTCTTGTGATTTCTCCATTGAAGAGTTCGCACAATCAACATTTCATCACCCGCTATCGAATCATCTTGGGGATATCTTATCTTGTAATTTGATTGATTATGTTTTTTTAGAGACCTGTTAATCTTTTCAACAAATTCAGCTGCAAGAATATCTTTAGAATTTGGAAGAACGCCACCCAATTGAGGTATTGCTATGCTGGTAATTATACCAATCATGGCCACTACGACAAGCAGTTCAACAATACTGAAAGCAGTATTCTTATTAAAGTCATTGTTGTCGCTGCCTTGAAATAAATTCATAGCGATTAATAATAAATTGCGCCTCGTGGCCCGATCAGAGACACCTTACTCAAAACCTCAATAGAGTTAGGGAATTGGAGTCGGTATCCTAACGGCATATATTGATCGAGACTATTTGGGGCAAAAGCCATATATGATTTGAGCATTTCGTATCTCTCTTGATCCCTATTTCGCTGCCCCCAATATTCTACGGCATTGCCATGCCCATTTGTTTGAACAAATGTTACCAAAGCTATATTTAGTGCCTCAGCTCGTGATATCGCTAAATTATTTTCAGAATCCTGCTTTACCGCAATAATGTTCGGCATTGCTAGAAAGGTAATAATCCCAATGATTGCAACAGCGGCAAGAACCTCTACAAGAGAAAAACCTAGAAAAGGGAGAACCCATTTCTTTGTATTAAAGGAAGTGTTCATGATTACGGATAGAGTTTCACCTTAGGGTATGGTGCCGAATTACCATTACTGGGCTGCTCCCAATCTGGAAGCACTATATATTGCCCTGTTTTTTTCATTGCCTGGCTGACTATTACACCTGGATCTTGATCAATAGAGGACTCTACAAGATGTTGATAAGTGTCCTGATCTAAGTAATTCGAAATTAATTCCAACCTCCCAGGATTACCGTATTTAGCTCTTGAAGATCTCTGATTAGCTGGAGAAGAAGTCCAGTAGCTACTCGAGTAGTTATACTTATTCCTAACATAATCAACAGACCTCCTATAAACAATTCCGGGATTGGAAGGATCAGGATATTCATATCCACCTATTTGACTGGCCACCCAATTATTAATCGCTGACTGCAAGGTTGCCTGTTGTTGCTTCGCGAGAACGTTACGAGAATCTTGGGCCGCATTAGAAAATGAATTAATGACGATACTCGCCATGATCGAAATTATACCGAGGACCAATAATAACTCAACGAGCGAGAATCCTCTTGGGTGGAAATGATAAGACTTTGATGTCATCACCTTTTGTAGCCTTGGTTCCTTTTTTGCGTAAAGGGCCCCTCAACTTGTAAGATGAGAGGCCCCGTAAAATCCAAAATTGTTAATTCCTTACTTTGGAGAATAAACGATCATTTTTGCCTGAGCATCATAACTAAGATGCTGCGAAGCAGCCATTCTCTCTGCACCAGTTAAATTTGGAACCTTAAATACAGTACTATCAAAACCGGAATCCTTACTTCCAGTTAATCCTGGACTGACAAGTTGATTAACTATAGAGCTAACATTTGTTGAAGTCCCTAGATCAGCACCTGCGGCGACAGCTGAAGCACAGACAGAAGCAAGGTTTTGCGCGTTGCGCTTTGCCTTACTGTTATTAGCTTGATCGGTAATATTACCAATTGTTGGTACTGCAATGGCAGCGATAATGCCAATGACTGCAATAACAACGAGCATTTCTACAAGGCTGAAGCCAGCCTTAACGTTTTTGACGATGTTCGTCTTCATATTTTTTTTCTAAGTTAAGTTTTTAGTTGCGTGGCTTTATTGCCTTTATATAAATTATAGATATTATAAGGAAATTGCAACAATATTTTATAGTTTTTATAATTTTTATGGTTAGTATTCTTAAATAGTTAGTATATCTAAAGTAAATAAGCGTAATCTAACTATAGGATTGATGAAATCTAGTAATCAACTTGGACCTTGGTGGGGGCATTATTAGAACTTTCAGATCCAGGTAACATATGTTGTCCCAGATTAAAAATTGGAGAATAGATGGCGTATATTAAAAATCCAACTAAGGCGCCTAAGATAACAATCGTAACAGGCTCAAGGACTTTATCGATTTGATTGGCAATTGTATCCAACTCTTCCTCATAGTCATCAGCAATTTCTTCCAACATGTCAGTCGCTGATCCAGTCTCTGAAGCGATTTCCATTACCCCACACACATTTCTTCCATCTTCACCCAACCAATGAGACTCCATCAAGAAACTCTCTGAAAACCCTAGGCCATCATTAACATGATTTTGAACGCGAGAGAAAAATTCTTTATGATATATATGTGGAGCGCTTGAAGATGTTATTTCAAGACTTTTGTTAATTCTTACTCCGGACTCCAATAAAAGTGATAAGCAACGAAAAGTAACCGCAGCGGAGGATTTTCTAATAATTCCTCCAACTACAGGTAATGCTGCAAGTACTTTTTGAACTAAGGGTTGCTTCATTATTTTACCCCATTTTTTCAAAAGGAAAGAAACCATTACGACAGGCACCAATAATACATAGGGCTTGGCGATCAAAAGATCTGATATTTTCATCATCATGATTGTTGCTCCCGGCAAATCAGCCCCGAGGTCACCATAAAGTTTAGAAACTGCAGGAACTAAGGTATAACTCATAGTTATCACAACACCAACACCCATCGTTATAACGATACCTGGATATATCATTCCTTTTTTGAGCTTCTTTAATATCCTCAGAGTCTTCTTAGATGACTTGCCAATTTCAGCAAAAATTTCTGGCAATCTTCCGGACTCCTCACCGGCTTTGATTAAGGCAATGATTTCAGGACCAAATTCTTCAGAGAATAAATTAAGCGCATCACTAACTTTCTCACCAATTGAAATCTGATGTGAAACTTCTGCAATAATTCCTCTATATGTCGGAGATTTAACTCTATTTGCCTGAAGCTGAAAACTTTTTGCTGTTGATATATTTCTCTCTAAGCACCTCGCAATACCGGTAAAAAGAACTGATCTGTCCTCAACGTTACCTTTCTTAGTTGTAAGCCTATGCACTAACTCATCGAGTCCATTAATTGTTGATACCCGGGCATGCTCATTCGCCGCCTTACCAGATCCGGAGATTGCTTTATCATCATCATCAGTATCAACAATTAAAGAATTTATCTTACCTGTATTGATATTGGCTAAGGCAACTTTTTTAAGCATAACAGTAATTTGGTTCTCTATCTGATGATAGGTCGGTAAACATTAATTGGAGTTAAGGTCCTATCTTTTCTGGCATTGAGAAAATCCGTGGACGCTAAAGCATTTCTCAAATCATTTGTCCCTGATTTTAATTGTACATTCACAGTGGCTACTTCCATAAATATATCATTAATTTTTATAGCTTTTGGATCTGATATATTTACCTCCATCTCGGATACTCCTATCGGTAGAATTTTTAATATCTCATCAGGTGAGAGGCCTAAGTAATAAAGTTGCGCAGCGTTCTCTTGAATACAGTACCCGCGGGCGACTTTCCTACTCGCTTCCTCTTGTGAAATTGTTCCACTACTCAAACAGAGAACAGCACTAACTCCCATCAAAAGAATTACGCTTGCAGCAAGGACCTCTACTAAGGTATACCCACGAGCATTGTTATGTTTGAGTTTAAAATTCACGGCAATTTCATTTATTAGCTTCAAGCCAAGCGGTGCGAGGAGCGAGATATTCTAAAAAGTTTGAAGATTCCTCACGGCTTAAGTTTAATGGTTTCCTAGAATCATTAGACCACTTAAAAGAGCGGTCGGTTGAGATTCCTCCTATTAAATTATATTCCCCTTGAGGTATTTTAGAATCAACGGCAACAAGTGGGACATTTTCAGCAACAAGAATAGTTCTCCATAAAGTTCTAGGAACAGTTCCGGTAAATATCATCTCAACTGGATCCGATGAACCGCTTTCTTTTCTCTTAAGGCATAAGACTAGCCTTCTCATATTTTTGCCATCGAATGTTATCTTTTCTAAATTAAAATTTGAATCATTAGATGAATTGATAACTATAGCCACTGCTGGCAATTGGTCTGCTCTGTTAAAAACAAAATTTGACTGGCCCTTAAGATGCAAACTTTTGACATTATCATTAACAATAACATTAGTTAAAAAAGTTGAACCTAAGTCTATTTGAACGGTACCATTTCCATCAACAACGACACCTCTTCCCCTATTATATTTTGTTTTACCGCTCACTTTAACATGGGCTAACTTTTCTATTCCGCTTGTTACTGACCAAGGAGCATCACCTTCAGGATCAATTATATTCAGCATTCCAGAATAGGCGTTTTCAGCATTAGCATTACCACCAGTCCTTGGGCTAACTGGAAAGTTTAAGGGCGCGATAATCTCACCTAGATGATTTTTAAGAAGCGGAGCATTATTTCCATCATGCATTGATGACATCATATAACTTTTCGTTTTGATTTTTCCCCCAACCTTTATATTTGATGCGTCCCATAGTAATGAATTTCCATGAATAAAAATATTTCCATCTAACTGGTTAATCTTCTCAATAGATTCACTAGACTTGTGCATAACAAACAGATCTCCACTAAGGTTCGCAGAGCGGCTTCGTAAATAATACCTTCGAGAAAAGTGTTCAGTAGCTAGGTCTGGACTTAATTTATTAAATCCTTCTTTATTAATAAATATTGATGAGAGCACTGAAGTTTGAAAACCTGCACCATTCCCTTGACCAATTCGTATATAATTTTCAGGTGTACTGTTACTCAAAAAAGCTGAATCATTAGTTCCCCTCACGATTACGGAATTCTTAGTTTCCGGCACCCTATAAAATTTAAAAGTCCGCCTGTTCGAGTTAAGACACTTACTATAAATAGCCTGTTTAACAATCGCTTCAGAATTTAATTTTGCTATCCGGTTATGGAGTTGTAACTCATAATTATTTACCTGTTCTGATCTGGCAGAAAGCAATGAAACCCATGCGGCTATTCCTGCTGTACCAAAAGCCATTACCATCAACCCCATAAGCATAGTACTACCTGCATTCCCTAAACGGTTCTTGTACCCATGAAATTTCATAACTAGTTAGATTAGAGTGAGGGAAAAATCGGAACTGTAAAAAAATAGTTAGTTCGCTGCGCTAAATCACCATATCCCATGTGATTACCATGAGTCGTCATCTCCTCTTTTGTCAGTTTCAATGATGGATCCGGCCACCAAATAAAATAAAAGGGCATCTCCATGGCCGTTTTAAAACTATCGGCATTACCTTCATTAAAAACGCGTCTTATCCTTTTCTCATGAAATGCGAATAATGACCTAAATGATTCATTAGCGCTATCATCAGAATAAAAGATATCATAATAATCTGTAAGTTGATTCCATGAGTAACGCTTTACGCTTGCATAAGTCCCTTTGGGTTCGGCTGTTTGATTAAAATCAATATCATATATAGAACGAACTCCTATAAACCCATTGAACCCACTACTAGATAAAATGAAAATCGATCCGTTACTAAACTGAGAAACTCCCCTCCACGGTTTAAACACATTCTGACTATGGGTCATTACCTTTGAAAGATGAATTCTAAAAGACTCAGGAGAATCGAGCACCCTAGCATCCAATTTAGCATCTAAAGGTATGTATGCTGGCTTAATGGTATTGTGTCCATCTCTAGCAAGACAAAAAACAGCAGTGCACCCTTCAATATCATCCATAAATTTAGATTTGAGTCTATCTGCGGTGGCGGTACGGCCATAACTCGGCGCATTGTAAGTATTAACGGTATGGCTGTTAATATCATAGTAGACCTTAGACGCTATTTTCCCGATATTAACTTTTGTGACTATTGTATTCTGATTCTCAAGATTTGAACCTATCACGTTCATTATTAAAGAAACGCCTGTAATAAGACATGCCGCGATGGTTGAGGTGATCATAATCTCCGTCAAAGAAAAACCTCGTACACCTTTAAGGTGAAAAAGATAGTTGTGATGACCCTTAATTGTCATTTTTTTCGCTTAGATCCTTTTTCTTTATATAAACCAATCTTGATCCAGCAGACTCATTGTTCTTTGCATTTAATGGCAAAACAACTCCAACTTTTGGATCGAGATCAACGGGAATCAACATCACTCTTGGTTTGTCAGCCTCCTCATCTCCAACCCAAGTTATTTCAATATTAGTGGGTGAAATATTTTTGACCATAAGATCATCACTTTGACCCTCTATAATTCTAGGCAACAATCTACCAGGTTTCAAAATAAGACCTCCTAGTTGTACTTTATAACCATTATCTCCTCTTGAAATACCATTAACTTTTAATGATTCCAGTATTGATCTTATTTTAGTCTCCTCTGAATGCGAACTTACACCTTCGACGATTTTGTTTTCTTCTTTGGCTATCACAAAAGGGTTTCTATCTTTATCGTCCAAAATAAAAACCATCAACTGTTGCTTTTTTTGGCTTGGCAATACTCCGAAACTACCATTTTCCTTGGGCTCATCATTTAAAACAGGTGACTCATCCCCCTCAGAATATTGAGGAAGCAAAAGCGCAAAAATTATTACAGTAATATAGAATATTCTTTTTTTATAATTCATATCCAGATTAGGCTTTGGTGTTCTTTGCTTTCCCATCATTTGTTATTGGCAAATCGAGTGAAAGATCCATTCTGAGATCATTGCCTGATTGCCCTTTAGACAATTTACAGCTTGAAACTCGGGCAGCAGGCACACTCGCTTCAAATTTTGCCAACCAATTAAATACTTTCACATAATCATCTTCCAGAACGAGCTGTGCATTCAATCGACTTTGTATAGCTGAGCCGTCTTCTCTATCAAAAGAATCAAACACTTGTGAAAGAGTAATTATTTTAGCCTCTTTAATTTTCATATTAATCAACGCTTCACCTACTTGCGCATTTTTTATTTGATTAATGTATGGAGACCACTCATTAAGATAATTCCTTTTGCTCTCAGTTTTATTTTTGAGAATAACCATTTTCCTTTGTTCCGCCACTCTAGTAATAACTGCACTATCAAAGGCCGATCTTGACATTACTTCTAAGTCCTGAGCTGATTTTAATTTTTGATGTGAAACATTTGTCCACTGCATCATTGCTATGATGAGAAATCCAACAACCAAACAAGCTAAGTGTTTATTATTCATGGTTTAAGGTTAGTTCTTTTGTGATGTAATTATTATCCTGCCAAATTAGAGTTGCCTGATAATCAACTTTTCCACCTTGAATTAAGTTTTGATTTGCAGAATATGCACGATAACCAATTGAGTTGATCGCAGAAAGCGTAGTATCCAACTGCTTTTGTCCTCCATTTATGAACTTTAATTGTATTCGAATTTGATGAGGGTTTTTTTCCTCTCTATATAACAACAATTCTTCTATTGAACTTTTTTGCCCCATGCTTCTAGCAATACTTAGAGCTAAAGGCTGGATTTGTTTTGATCCTTGAACCCATTTATAAATCTCCTCTGCTTTTAGGTCCTCATTCCGAATTAATTGAATTTGCTCTTCTGTCTTTACCTTCTCGATATTTTCCAACTCAGCTTTCTTTGTCCATTCTGCAGTTAAAGCCTCAATTTCTTTGTTTTTTATAAAAAAAGAGACATTCAAACCAATGGCACAGATAACTGATAGATAAAAAAGAACCGGAACTAATCCCATCACTGGAGGCAATGGTTTAGTGATAACATCCCTTTCAGTTTTTAACTCGTGTAATATTCTTTCTGATTTGATCATTTTAATATTTGCTCATTAATTTCCAGAGTGAGCTACCTTTGCTTATGTCATTGATTTTGATATGTGGCGCCATATCTCCTAGCAACCCTTTCACATAACTTCCCTCCTCGGTGGAGTTAAGTACGATTTGGTCTTCTCCGCTCAGCTCACTAATCATAGGGCTCAATATCTTCTTTAAAGAATCAACATTTTCACCCGAAAACAAAGAAACCCGTGACCTCAATTCAGTCCACTTATCACTATGAGATTTCAAAATACAGACCGAACCATTACAGGATATAACACTAAGAATTCCTCCTAGTGATTCTTTATTTTTTTTCTCTTCATACTCCCTCTTTGCTTTCTGAATCTGATGTAGCGTTTCTTCTAACATTGCAAACACGCCACAACAAATCCTTCCCAATTTTAAGCCTGAACTCTTAAATATTTTCTCAATCTCTTTTATATATTCTTCATCAACTGCTAATAATGCACTGGTATTCGATTCTGGATTATGACACAGGGAATAACGTTTACCCTTCTCGGTTTTTGAACCTAAAATAGCTCTAGGAGTAGCTCTTAAAACGTCATTAGATGCATCTTTCCTAGTTAAATTTGTCTCAAGACTAATCACATATCTCTGATTAATAGAAACGGAGCACCAGCCTCCATCCGACAACTCAGATAATTCGGCCCCCATATCATCTAGAACATCTTTTAACGCCCCCTCTGCTAAACCAGTTTCTGATAAAACACCCTCTTTACTAATAGATTTCCATGCAACCCCATCCCTAGATAAACTTAATAACAACGATTTTCTTTTAATAAACCGTTTTCTCCATGAGTAGGAACTATCATCAGGCTCTGGCCTGAATGAAGCAAAACTTAACACTTTAGAAACATCCGATAACTTCATCTTTCTAACTCCATTTCAATTTCTTCTTCTAGCTGCAAAAAGTCGGTAATCTCATGCGGGCTAAATCCAGTTTCCTCACTAATAGCTGGTGACCAACCCTGAGAAATTCTGTTATTCAAGCTTGATTCAAAGCTACACATTCCTCTTTTAGTTCCAGTCTCCAATTCTTGATCTAATTTTTTAAATTCTCCTCTTCTTATCAAGTTAGAGACTGAATCGTACTGCAGAAGCATTTCATGAGTGGCAAATCTTTTCCCTCTCTGCTCATCAAAAAGCAATCTTTGACACAATATCATTCTTAGTATGTCAGCAAGCGTACTTTGAGCACTTTCCACTCTTTCAGTTGGTATTAATTTCAAAAACCTTTGGACTGTTTGAGCCGCACTTGATGTGTGTAATGTTGCAACAACAACGTGCCCAGTTTCCGCAGCTTGTAGTGCAATTTCTGCAGTTTCTCCATCCCTGATTTCTCCTACCATAATCACGTCAGGAGCTTGACGAAGCGATCCCCTTAGGGCCTCCGCGAAATCTTCATCGTCCTCACCTATTTCCCTTTGCGATATAAGAGAAGGAATATCTTTTGTGGGATAAACATATTCAATTGGGTCCTCAAAAGTAATGAAATGCTCTCTTCTTCGACGCGCTCTATGTAAATTAAGAGATGCAATAGTCGTAGTTTTACCTGAACCAGTTGCTCCACAAATTAAAAATAGCCCATTTTTAGCCTGCAAAAATGACTTAACTGCGGCAGGAGGCACCGAAATGTCCTCACAGCCTGGTATTTTCTCAGGCAATAATCGCAAAACCCATCTATATCTCCCTCTACTGACCATCCTGTTAACACGAAATCGGTAATTCCCAATCACCATTGCGTAATCAGCACAACCCGGAACGATCTCGAGATCCTCATCCAATTGGTAAATATAACTATCGAAAACTAGGTCTCCGTTCTTTCTGTATGCCAGCGGTTCCCATGGCGTAATATAAAAGTCAGAAACCCCTGATTCTTTTGCAAGCTCAATGAGTCTTTTACCTAAAGGAGTATTTTCATTAATGCCTTCCATACCTAAAAAAAAATATCTTATTTTTGACCTTTCATTTTTAATCTTAAAAAAGAATCACTGACTTGTTAAAAACGCGGTTACTTTTAAATCACAATTACCAAAAGATTCATCAACTGACCCATCAGATTTCAGCCTAACAATTCCATTCCTATATTTATCCCCATACCTTGAAAAAGCTCCCATCAACACTACTTCTCCTGAGGGCAAACCAATCACCTTGTTTATTTGAGCATCGGCACTCAAATCAGGTTGGAAGTTTTCATCACATCCCCCGTTTTTATTAAGGATTGCTACCGATTTCTTGGTTTCCTCTCCGACGCGAGAAAAGTCACCAGCTATTATAATTTTTCCATCCTTAGCAACAGATAACGATCTAATTGTATTATCTATATTATCTGGAGTGAAAGCTTCATTCAATGAACCATCTTTCTTATAAGCAATAATTCTTCCAGGAAAATCACCAACGATGTAGAATCTTCCATCTCTTAATTTAAGACAATCATATACAGTTCCAGATGAGGGTATATTTCCTTTTCCAATAGAAAACCTATCATTTAAACTGCCATCACTATTCAATAGAGCTAAGCAAGGCTGAAAAATATTTCCAAAATGCCTAAATGCACCTGTGACTAATATAGTACCATCAGAAAATGTTTTTACCGATCTAACATCTCCATCAAAACCAGATGTCGAAACAGCTTGCCAGGATCCAACCCAACTTTTCCATGGATGCTCTTGAACCCATTTTTTTGTTACCTCACCGGGCAAAGAAAATGTTCCGTCAACCGAACCATCCTTATTTAGTCTAGCAAGGCCTTTAAACCTGAAATCTCCATTGACACTTGTGAATGAACCACCAATCAGAATTTTCCCATCAGGTTGTTCTGTCACGGTCATTATCTCGCCTCCCTGGACGTCAGAGGAAAAATCCATTACCTCACCGGTAGCAGATACTCGTGCAATGCTAGCTCTTGAATATCCGTTAATTTCTGAGAATCGACCAGCGACTATTAAATTACCATCGGACGAATTAGTCACAATGTTCACTTTATCGTTTGCACCATTCCCGATATCAAATGACGGATCAAGCGATCCTGTTATTGGGTCAATGCGAGCAATGTTTTCGGTTTTTCTTTCATGAGTTTCAGGAAATTTTCCAGTTATCAATGCTCTGCCACTTAATCTCTCAGCAATAGCGTATACAGCAGTTTCGGAGGGAAGTGTCTGTGGAATATAATCACTAGATACAGTTCCAGCGGGGGTTAATTTAATAAAAGGCCTGGAAACATCATCAGCTTCAGAGGAAAACTCTCCCCCGACATATATGCTTCCATCATCAGAAATATATGAAGAATATGCCGTCCAATCGCCATAGTCCTCCTCTTGATCAAACTGAAACGAATTATCAACAGATCCATCTTTATTTAGTCTCGCTAAACTTAATGAAGGACTTCCATTGACTTCATCAAAGGCACCACCAATGACAATCCCCGCATCATCATTGGTACTAACAGTATATACTGGAGCATTAGTTCCTCTTCCAGGATCAAATCCCTGATCCAATTTACCAGAATCAGCATTAACGCGTGCAATATTTTTTCTTTTTATTCCATCGTATTTTTCGAAATTACCACCAATTACAACCTTTCCATTATTTTGCACACAAACCCCATGAACAATACCTTGTACTCCCTTAGAAGTATCAAATGTCTTATCTAAAAGTCCATTAAGGTGGACCCTTGCTAAACTAAAAGCCGGGTAATTGTTATATCTGGTAAAACATCCAGCAACAATCAGCTTATAAGGATCTTCACTAGCTACTCCACTATTACCCCATCCCTCTTTTTGAATTGCGAGGCCATGAACCCAACCATTTTGGTCAGTGTGAACACCTCGACCGACATTAAAGGTAGAATCAAGCGAACCATCTTCATTCAACCTAGCTAGCCCCATTCTGTACTCGCCATCATACCTCTGAAATTTCCCTCCAACTACAATTTTACCATCCGGCTGAATGGCCAGAGCTAATACGTCATTATCAAATCCATCTCCAGTAACAAAACTCCCATCAATTGTCCCATCATTATTAAATCGTACTATCCGATTACTTTTAACCCCATTAGCCATTGTAAACTCTCCTCCAACAACTGCTTTACCATCACCTTGTAAAACTATCGCTTTCCCTGGCCCATTAAGCCCATAGCCAGGATCAAAAGACAAATCAACCGAACCAGAAATTTGGTGTTGTCGTATATTATGAAAAGTAGCTTTCGATACTTTATGAAAGATGCCACCCACATAACCATTCCATTCGGGTATAAACCATCGGTTTAAAGAAAAGAGTTTTGGTGAACTTGGGTTAAACCAGTGCGCATAACCTGCAGGCCCGTAAACTCTCGCTTTAATAGTTGAAACATCTTCCTGAGAATTATTTAGATTAATTGGGGTAGTATATAATTCTCCAGACAAAGGCTCTCCATTTTGATCATATCCAGGATCAACTCCATTTGTTGTATAATAAATTCTCCAGCCCCTTGGCAACTCACCACTTTTGTTTGTTGCAAATAAAGAAACACCATCACCTTCAAAAGCGAAATCATCTTCAGCAAGGTTACTAACAGGAGCTTCAAGTTGTAGCTTATCAATACCAATTGAAATTTTTGCAACTTTAGAATCATTGAATATTGAGGAATTCAATGACTTGGCAGCCACATTTATCTTCAAATCACCTTTGCCCTTCCATGTATTTAGATTGTGACTAATTTTCGCAAGTTCCGCATTTCCCGAAACGCTATCTATTACATTTTCACTTTTCCCAACTGGATCATCACGTAAAGACCAAACAATATTAAAATTATCTGCGTTTAAAAACCGATCAGGAATACTTTTGGCATTATCTAAAGAAACAATGACATGAGATCCTGAGCCATAAGCAGACGATCTTTCGACCATTTCACCCCCCATTTGCACATAATTTACCGGATTATTTCTAGCACTTAAACCGATTTCCAATTTAACAGGATCAGCGTAGTAGGTATTAATATTGATCTCACTATCAAGCCAAGAACCTGGCTCTAAGCTAGCTGACATCGCAGCGAAGGTTTCACCAGGATTTACAAGTATCGATTGCCCTTCATAGGGAACCCAATTATTACCATCAGATGTATAAAAAATTCTAGATGTATCCTTAGGATTAGGATTACTAATAGAGAGATACGCATCGGCGAAATTCTTAAGAGGATATTTACCACCGACCATGGAAAAAGACGGCATATTTAATTCTAAAGGCCCATTATAATCTTTAGATTCCAATCCACTAAACTCATTGGATTTAACAAGATTGACAGGAATAAATCTATTTTCATTAATAGAATTGGAATCTTCGTAATCCCAAACCCAATTACTTTTTTTGGCCAGTTTAAGACTCGAGTTCCTTGTCTCTTTTACTTCAGTAGAATCTACATTGTCGCTAATCGTGAATGCCTTTATTCCTTTAGGACCTCCTCGGGCAATAATAAACTTTTTCTTGTTTGCCTTCCATAGTGCTCTCGGCTGCCTACTTTTTGCATCTAAATCATTTTGCATTACGATTTTTAATCGCCTATCAATCATCGACTCACGAAGCCCAATAATTTCTTTAAAAGAATCGTCGGATGCGATGGTTTTTAATTTCCCTATGATATTGTGCGGAGATTCATTAACATCAATAGATCCACCATGCGCCTCGTAAACCCTAAGAGCATTATTCACGACAGCAATATCCTGCTCCAACTTAATGGCTTTTGAAGAGGCCTGAATTTGAATAAATCCCACATATCCAACGGAGGCAATACCAGAAATAATTGAGATCGCCACCAATGACTCAACTAAGGTAAACGCCCTAGTTATGGTTCTTTTGTATAATTTTAACATTTTGTCGCTTGAGTTTTAATCTCCCCTTGCAACTTGTGGTTTGTATTGAATTTATGGTTATTATAATTCTTTTCAAGGTAAAATTATAATTTCTATAATAAAAATGCTATGAAGCAGCTATTTATGCTTATTTCTAAGAAGAATATTAAATAATTAAGACTTAAAAGGTCTAAGAATTAGATTTTTGATGGGTACTCACCGCTTTCAATGAGATTGCATACTGCTGACTGCACATATGATTTATCTTCTTTGTAAGTAACACCAAACCACTTTTCCGATGTTTCTAGGACTTCAACTGTGGCTATATTTGATTGAATGAGGTTATCAACAGCGAAAGGTATATAAAACTCTGAAGATAAATTATCTATGTTTTCAGAAAGGAATTCAGAGAAGAGTTTTTCTAACTGACTAAATAATTGAGGAGTAAAACCCCACATATTCATCGAGACAACTTCATCCCGTGATAAAACTTGTCTCTTTTGAAATTCGTCTTCATTTACAATTTCATTTTCAATTTTTTGAATACAAGTCAGCTCGTTTACTGATTCGAGTTTATTCTGATCAGAAACAATGCAAATTCCTCGAGAAACCGACCCAAATTCTGAGAGGGTATTTATTAGGGGATAACCAACCATGCAGAACCTTGAAGGAGATGAATCAATTGACACAGTCGATAAATATTGAAAAATCTTTTGATAGGCCAATTTACCATAAAAATCATCCGCATTTATAACAGCGAAGGGTTCATTGACCACCTGCTTTGCGGATAGAATCGCATGACCTGTACCCCATGGTTTCTCTCGATCTTGAGGTAATGAATAACCCGGTGGCAATACTTCTAATTTCTGATAGGCATATTCTACTTCAATCTGACTTTGAAACTTATTGCCAATCGAGGATTGAAATTCTTTCTTAAAATCCTCTCGAATAATAAAAACTACTTTTTTGAAACCTGCTCTAATTGCATCGAATACAGAATAATCGATCACGGTCTCACCATTAGGACCGACAGCATCAAGCTGCTTTAGACCGCCATATCGACTTCCCATTCCAGCTGCTAAGACTAATAAAGTAACAGAATTCATCTTAATAAATTGTTTTCCATGAAATTATTTAAGCAAATTGAAAAGTCAATCATATGAAAGAAAAGAAAAACTGACGAAATTAGTATGTATTAACGCTATATTTTATAGGCTCTAAAGCGCATTACAATGGCAGATAACAATCTATCAGAACAGTGGAAAGAATGGTTCCATGAAAATGGAACCAGATTGCTTCTATTTGCCAGAGGAAAAACAAATAGCGAACAAGATGCTAAAGATGTTCTACAGGAATCAATTCTTAGGCTCTGGAAATCATACTCATCAAAAGATGATGGAATCTTACACCCTCCTCCTATTGCGTTAGCATTCACTGCAGTAAGAAATACCGCCATAGATTTTGCCCGCAAAACTGGACGTAGATTAAAGAGAGAACAAAATTCTGAGCAATTAGTTCAAGAATCAGATCAAGTTGCCGCTTGGTTTGAAGCGGATAGACTCATTGATAAGGAACGCGCTAATGAAATTGAATTCGCCTTAAAGAAGATTTCTCCAAAATACAGAGAAATAATCACCCTAAAAATATGGGGAGAATTAACATTCCTTGAGATTTCTAAGGCTCTAGACATACCAGCAAATACCGCCGCCTCAAGGTATAGATACGGACTAGAAGCATTAAGGAAAATTCTTAAACCAAATACTAACTGAAGAACGCTATTAACTATATCCAAGTCATGGACAAGAAACTAAAAGAAATAGAAAACCTGCTAAAACAGCAAAAACCTTCTGGTTTGGATACAGAATTTAAACGTCAAATTGAATTAATATTCTCAGAAAAATTGGTCCAACTTGAATCTCTAGATAAGGAAAATAAAACAATCAAGTTTCCGCTTCATCAGAGAATTGCCACTGCTGCGGCAATAGTAATCGCTGCAATAG
>TARA_B100001121_G_scaffold69205_1_pt1 | contig 15646 bp, 11 predicted proteins | sample TARA_B100001121 | Tara Oceans TARA_B100001121 (sample SAMEA2622817) | marine metagenome | biome: marine biome (ENVO:00000447); feature: surface water layer (ENVO:00002042); material: "saline water (ENVO:00002010), including plankton (ENVO:xxxxxxxx)" | depth 5 m
TTTTTAAGACTTTCCATGGTCAATACAATAACAAAAATTACGAAATCTCTAGCATGCATGAATCACCTCTAATTATGCTGATCCCGTTAATTATTTTAGCAATAGGATCAGTGTTTGCTGGATTTTTTTTTAAAGATTTATTTATGGGATATGGTTCTTTTTCTGAATTTTGGAGAGGTTCAATTTTTTTCCTAGAACCATTAACATCTGAACATCCTCCAGGATATATTATTTATTTAACACCAATATTAGTTATTATGACAATACCTTTAAGCTATTTTATTTTTTTAAAAAATAAATCACTCCTCGAAGGCTTAGTTAATTCTAATAGACCAATTTATCTTTTTTTAAAAAATAAATGGTATTTTGACGAACTTTATGAGGTTTTATTTGTCAAATCATCTAAGTATTTAGGTAAATATTTTTGGAAAAAAATCGATGGATTAATAATTGATAGATTCGGTCCCGATGGATTATCGAAACTATTTAAATATTTTTCAATTAAAGCTGTAAAATTTCAATCTGGATTTATCTATCAATATGCATTTGTAATGCTAATTGGTTTTTCACTCTTATTAACTATAGTAATAATTAACTAATGGATTTTCCTATACTATCATCATTAATTCTTTTACCTACTATTGGAGCTATATTTATTCTTTTTGGTAGAGCATCTTCAAATTATAATTCTGCTAAATATATTTCATTATTTATTTCTTTGGGAAATTTTATGTTATCATTATATCTTTGGTATTTATTTGATAAAAATAATAATGAATTCCAATTTGTTGAAGAGAGAATTTGGTTAGAAGGATTTATAAATTATAAAGTTGGTATTGATGGAATATCAATTTTATTTATTATATTAACAACTTTTATAACTCCACTCTGTATAATCTCTGTTAATTCAAGTATTAAACATAGACTTAAAGATTTCATTATTGCAATACTATTTATGGAAACAATGATGATTGGAGTGTTCTGCTCTCTAGATTTAGTTATTTTCTATTTATTTTTTGAGGCTGGATTAATACCAATGTTTTTGATCATAGGTATTTGGGGAGGTGAGAGAAGAGTTTACTCTGCTTTTAAATTTTTCTTGTATACGTTGCTAGGTTCAGTCTTGATGCTTGTAGCAATAATTTCAATTTATTGGATCACTGGAACTACTGATGTAGTTGAATTGTACAAAATAGGTATAGATGTTAAATATCAAAATTTATTATGGCTAGCTTTCTTTAGTTCTTTCGCTGTAAAAACTCCAATGTGGCCAGTTCATACATGGCTACCAGATGCTCATGTTGAAGCACCAACGGCTGGCTCAGTATTGTTGGCGGCAATATTACTTAAAATGGCAGGATATGGTTTTATAAGATTTTCTATCGGATTATTTCCTATTGGATCAGAGAACTTTGTTCCATTAATTTTTTCCTTAAGTTTAATTGCTATAATATATACGTCACTAGTGGCTCTTATGCAGGAGGATATGAAAAAACTTATTGCTTATTCATCAGTAGCACATATGGGATTTGTAACTTTGGGTATTTTTACAATGACTCCTCAAGGTATTGAAGGAAGTATATTTCAAATGATAAGCCATGGTATAATTTCTGCAGCGTTATTTTTCAGCGTTGGTGTAGTTTATGAAAGAATGCACACAAGACAAATTAAAAATTATGGTGGATTAGTTAATGTTATGCCAAAGTACGCTATTGTATTAATGATTTTTACACTCGGTTCACTCGGTTTACCAGGTACAACTGGTTTTGTCGGTGAATTTTTAATTTTACTAGGTACTTTTAAAGCGAATTTTTTAGTTGCAACAATAGCAAGTATAGGAGTGATTTTAGGAGCTGCATATATCCTTTGGTTATATAGAAGAGTAGTATTTGGTGAAATTACTAATCCAGATGTAAAAAGTCTTAAAGACCTCAATAATTCAGAAATTTTGGTTCTAACATCTTTGGCAGTTTTAACAATTTTATTTGGATTTTATCCTGATCCTTTGTTAAGCACAACTTCTGTATCAGTTGATGGGTTGATAGATATATATGAAAATAATTTAAAAATATTGACTGCAAATAATCCATAATGAATTTATATTTAATTTTTCCAGAAATATTTCTTTCATTATCAATAATGTCTTTATTGATGATTGGTGTATTTAAAAAAAAAAGTGAAATGTTAGTATACAATCTTTCTACCATAACTTTGGTAATATTATTAGCTTTGGTTATTAATTTATTTTCAATAAATGAGGAATTAATTTTTTATGATAGTTATAAAATTGATACCTTTTCTACTTTTATGAAATCATTAACAATCTTAGCTGGTATTTTTGTTATGTTTTGCTCGACTGCTTATCTCCAATCATTAAATATTCTTAAGATTGAATACCCAATATTAATTATAAGCTCAATTTTAGGGATGATGGTTATGATAAGCTCAAATGATTTAATTGTTTTTTACCTCGGATTAGAACTTCAATCATTAGCTTTATATGTGCTAGCATCTTTTAATAGAGATAATATTTTGTCTTCAGAGTCAGGATTAAAATATTTTGTTTTAAGTGCACTTTCCTCCGGTTTGTTACTTTACGGTTGCTCACTAGTTTATGGATTTTCAGGTTCTACAAATTTTATTACAATAGCAAATTCTTCAAATGATGTAGATTATGGAGTTATATTTGGACTTGTATTTATTTTAGTTGGTCTTGCTTTTAAAATTTCTGCAGTCCCATTTCACATGTGGGCCCCAGATGTTTATCAAGGTTCACCTACAGCAGTTACATTATTTTTTGCAGCTCTACCTAAAATTGCTGCATTAGCAGTATTTATTAGGTTTCTATACACACCATTTATTAATTTAATTGATCAGTGGCAATCAATAATAGTTTTTATATCTATTGCTTCAATGATATTTGGTGCAATTGCGGCTATAGGTCAAAAAAATTTAAAAAGACTTATTGCTTATAGCTCAATAGGACATATGGGTTATGCATTAGCTGGACTAGCGTCAGGAACAAACCAAGGCATACAAAGTTCTATAACTTATATTTCTATATATTTGGTTATGACTTTAGCTTTTTTTTCCTGTTTATTTATGTTGAGAAAGAAAAATGTATATTATGAAAAACTTGATGACTTATCTGGATTATCAACTAATCACCCGATTCTATCAATGTCATTATTAATTATATTGTTTTCATTAGCAGGAATACCACCATTGGCAGGCTTCTTTGCAAAATTTTATATTTTTATATCAGTAATAGAGCAATCAATGTATTTTTTAGCAATTGTAGGTCTTTTATCAACAGTTATTGCAGCATTTTACTATCTACGAGTAATAAAAATAATATACTTTGATCAACCTAGGGAGAAATTTGAAAAAGATCATAATTTTGGATTAAAAATTACTCTAGCAGTTTCAACGATAATTTTAGTTTTATATTTTATCTATCCAGGGTTACTAAATGATTTAGTGTCACGTATAGTTATAATTTAATGAAATTAAATAAATTCTTTTTTAAATCAGTTACAAGCACAAACGATGTAGCATTAAAAAAAATAAAAAAAGGGATAAATTCAGGAATAATTATTTCAAAAAAACAAACTAAAGGTAGAGGAAAATATGGCAATAAATGGATTTACATGAAAGATAATTTATTTATGAGTATTTTTTTTATTTTAAATGAAAAAATCAGCCTGAAAAAAATAACTTTGATAAGCTGTAAAATTGTCAAAAAATCATTATTAAATTTGCTCAATAAAAAAATAGAAATCAAACAGCCAAACGATTTGCTAGTCGATAAAAAAAAAATCTGCGGAATCTTACAAGAAACTATTTTTTATGATAACAACAAATTTGTAATAATAGGAGTAGGTATTAATGTAGAAAAAAGTCCAACTATAAAAAATTATCCCACTACACACTTAAATTTTTATAAAAAAAAAAAATTAACTAATTATAAAGTTTATAATGAAATAAAAAAAAATTTTGAAAAATATTTAAAAACTTAAAATGAAAATAATTGGTGATATTGGAAATACTGAAGTTAAAATTTGTTTAATTGATAAAAATTATAAAATTAAAAAACGAATTAATATCAAAACAAATGCAATAAAAAATTTATTCACAAATAAAAAGCTTAAATTATTTCTTAAAAATAAACATGATATTCAAAAAATTGTATTTAGCAGTGTTGTGCCATTAATATATAAAAAGTTCTCAATTTTTTTTAAATCAAAATTAAAAAATAAAATTATTGAGATTAAAAAATTAAAGTTAAACAAGCTGATAGATGTTAAAGTAAACAAAAAACAAATTGGATCTGATAGGTTGGCGAATTCTATTGCAGCCATAGATAAAAAAAATAATTTTATCATAATTGATTTTGGAACCGCAACTACTTTTGATGTTGTAATTAAAAATAAATATTTAGGTGGAATCATTTCTCCAGGAATTAATCTCTCATTAAATACCCTAACTTCTAGCGCATCTTTAATACCTGAGATAAATCTTAAAAAAATTTCTTATGTAATTGGCAAAAATACAAACGATGCCGTCAGATCTGGCTTCTATTGGGGATATGCAGGTTTAATTGACAATATGATTAAATTAATTAAAAGACAGACAAAATGTAATTTTAAGGTTATCTTAACTGGAGGTCTTGCTGATTTATATAAAAAATCAATTAACTCTAAATGTATAGTTGATAAAGATTTAACAATTAAAGGAATAATTAAAATTACAAAAAATTTGATTTAAATATGAAAGAAGAATTATTATTTTGTCCACTTGGCGGATCAGGGGAAATTGGTATGAACCTTAATTTGTATGCTTATGGCAAGCCTGAAAATCAAAAATGGATAATTGTAGATGTTGGTGTAACTTTCGCAGATGATAGTGTTCCTGGAATTGATTTAATATATCCTGATCCTGGTTTTATTGTAGAAAAGAAAGACGATGTGTTAGGAATAATATTAACCCATGCCCACGAAGACCACATAGGTGCTATCGCTCATATATGGCCTAAATTAAAATGCAATATATATGCTACTCCATTCACAGCTGTTCTGGTTAGGGAAAAATTTAAAGAAAAAAAAATTGATGTAGGTTCTAATCTAAAAATAGTTGAGCTAAATGGGTCTTTAAATCTTGATCCGTTTAATATTGAATTTGTAACACTTACTCATTCAATACTAGAGCCAAACGGATTAAAAATAAGTACACCATTAGGTACAGTTCTTCATACAGGCGATTGGAAATGTGATCCAAATCCACTTATAGGAAATAGGATTGATGAGGACAAGCTAAAACAAATAGGTGAACAAGGTGTACTAGCAATGATTTGTGATTCTACAAATGTATTCAGCATGGGAAGATCAGGGTCTGAACTGGATGTTAGAAAGAACATGCTTAATATTGTAGAGAGGCTGAAAAAAAGAATTATCGTAACTTCTTTTGCATCTAATGTAGCAAGAATGGAAAGCGTATTCTTTTGTGCTGAAAAAACTGGAAGGCACATATCACTTGTAGGTAGGTCAATGCATAGAATTTTTAAAGCTGCAAGAGAATGTGGGTACTTAAAAGATGTAATTGAACCAATTGACCCTAGAGATGCAAAAAAAATTGCAAGAGAAAAAATTATTTACCTATGCACAGGTAGCCAAGGAGAACCATTGGGAGCTATGATGAGAATTGCAAATTATGTTCATCCTGATGTTTTAGTTGAGAGAGGTGACTCTGTTATTTTTTCATCAAAAATTATCCCAGGCAATGAAAAAAAACTTTATAAATTACACAATCAGCTTGTTAGAGAAGGTATAGAAGTTATCTCAGAGGAAAATGAATTTATACATGTATCTGGTCATCCTAATAGAGAAGATCTAAAAGATATGTACAACTGGGTTAAACCAAGATCAATTATACCAGTACATGGAGAGCACAGACATATGATTGAACATGTAAAGTTTGCAAAGGAGATGCAAATTCCATACACTGTAAGAGTAGAAAATGGTGATATAGTAAAGTTATCTCCTGGAGATAAACCCGAAGTTTTTGATAAAGCGCCAAGCGGCAGACTTTTTGTTGATGGAAATATAGCAGTTGAAGAAGATAGCAAATCCATTAAAGAGAGAAGAAATATTTCAACCAATGGAATCCTTGATGTCACAATATTAATTACTCCAAAAGGGAACATACATAATAAGCCAATTGTTAATTATAGTGGTTTGCCAATAGATAATGATGAGGATTACCAGTATGAATTAGAAAATATAATAGAAAAAATAACTAAAACTTTCTCTTTAAACAACCAAAAACAAAAAGATAATATAATTGATGCAATTAAAATATCATGTAGAAAAATAACCAAGGAAATCACTGGCAAAAAACCACTTACAAATATAAATTTAGTTAGGATTTAAGTTGAGCATAACAGGATCAATCGTAATTTATGTTATAATTTGGTGGATAGTTCTTTTTTCGCTATTACCTTTAGACGTAAACAGAAACAAAAATATAAAAATTGAGGGAGAGGACCCAGGATCCCCTGAAAATCCCAAAATACTAAAGAAATTTATATTTACCACTATAATATCTACTGCATTATTTTTATTAATATACTATCTGGTACAATATAATTATCTTAACCTAAGAAATATTTTGATGTAATTTAGTATATGTTTTTTTCAAAATCATTTATCCCAATTCTTAAAAATAATCCTACTGAGGCAAAAATTAAATCACACAAATTAATGTTACGTACTGGTATGATTAAACAATCCTCAGCAGGTATTTATTCATGGTTGCCTCTCGGTTTTAAGGTTATGAAAAAAATAGAACAAATTGTACGTGAGGAACAAAATAGAGTCGGTGTACAAGAAATTTTAATGCCCACGATTCAGTCTAGTGAAATTTGGAAAGAAAGTGGAAGATATGATGATTATGGAGAAGAAATGTTAAGAATTAAAGATCGCCAAAATAGAGAAATGTTATACGGTCCGACTAATGAGGAATTAATCACAGAAATTTTTAGATCATCAATAAAGTCATACAAATCATTGCCACAATTATTATATCATATTCAATGGAAGTTTAGAGATGAGCTAAGACCAAGGTTTGGCATAATGAGATGTAGAGAATTTTACATGAAAGACGCCTATTCTTTCGACATCTCAGACGAAGAAGCAACTTATTCTTATAATAAATTTTTTCTGTCATATTTAAACACATTCAGAAGAATGGATCTTTCGGCAATACCAATGGCAGCAGACACCGGTCCTATAGGTGGAAATTTATCCCATGAATTCATTATTTTGGCTGATACTGGTGAAAGCAAAATTTATACTGACAAAAGAATTTTTGAGGTTGATAGCTCAAAAACGAAAGTAGATAAAAAAGAATTAATAAAATTAAGATCAGAATTTGAAAAATACTATGCCGTAACCGATGAAAAATTTAATAAATTAGAATTTGAAAAAAATGTAAAAGAAAATAATAGACTTCAAACCAAGGGTATAGAAGTAGGACATATTTTTTATTTTGGTGATAAATATTCAAAACCCATGAATGCAAATGTTGATCACAATGGTAAAAAGGAGTTTGTTAAAATGGGGTCATATGGAATAGGTGTCTCGAGATTGGTTGGTGCTATTATCGAGGCTAAATATGATGAAAGTAATGAAATAATGAAATGGCCAAAATCAGTTTCGCCATATGATTGCTGTATTCTACCAATAATAAACAAAAATGATAATTCAATTCTGGATAAAGCTCTTAATATTTATAAAGAGCTAAAAAAAAATAATTTAGATATTTTAATTGATGATACTGATGAAAACCTCTCATCTAAAATTAAAAAATTTAATTTGTTAGGAATTCCTTACCAAATTATTATTGGAAAAAACTTTAATGAGCAAAAAATTGAATTTAAAGAATTAAACAATGAAGCCATCTTTATTTCATTGCAAGAAATAATAAAAATATTAAACAAAAAAAATTAAACATTGATTACTTTACTAGAAAGAAAAATAGCATTTAGATATTTGTTTACGAAAAAGAAGGATGGATTCATAAATATAATCTCAACCTTTTCATTTTTAGGAATTTCGTTAGGTGTTGCTGTTTTAATTATTGTAATGTCGGTCATGAATGGTTTCAGATCTGAGCTTATAGATAAAATAAATGGATTTAACCCTCACTTAAAAATTTTTTCTTACGAAAATTTAATAGATTTAAATAAATTAAAAAATAAAAATATAAAGGAAATTTCAAATAATTTCTTTTTAAGTAACACTGGAGAAGCTGTCATTATCCACAATTCATATACTAAAGGAATTATCTTAAGGGGATACTTAAGAAATGACTTTAAAAAATTAAAAGTTATCGAAAATAATAATTTTACCGGTAATAAAAAATTATTTTACAATCATATATCAATTGGAAAAGAATTAAGTTTTATTTTAAATGTGAGCGTTGGAGATAAAATTACGATTATTTCACCTAATAGCATTATGTCTTTAGTTGGTAGTTTGCCAAAACAAAAATCTTTTATCATCGACTCTATTTTTCAAAGTGAAATAGATGAATTTAACCAAAATATAGCATTTTTAAATTTAAATGATCTAGAAGATTTTTTTGGCTTAGACGAAGAGGATAGATATCTTGAAGTATTTTTAAAAGATCCACGAGAAATCCATAAAAAAAAGAATATATTTCAAAATATCTACAAGGATCATTTAATTAGCTCATGGGCAGATCTAAATCAATCACTGTTTTCAGCATTAAAAGTAGAGAGAAACGTTATGTTTATAATTTTATCTTTAATAATTTTAATTGCAGCATTCAATATAATATCGGGTCTTACAATTTTAGTAAAAAACAAAACAAGGGATATAGCAATTTTGAAATCTATTGGTGTGCAAAATAATTCAATAACTAAAATTTTTTTCTTAGTTGGTTTTTTTATTGGTACACTCTCTACGTTTTTTGGTATTATTATTGGAATAGTTTTCTCAATAAATATAGAAAGTATAAGGGCACTAATAAGCAATCTCTTCAATATTAGTCTTTTTCCAGAGGAAATTTACTTTCTCAGCAAAATGCCATCTGAAATTAACCCATTATCAATTTTTATTATTGGAATGCTATCAATAATTATAACTTGCCTTGTATCAATTTATCCTGCAATCAAAGCATCAAAAATTGACACAATTAAATCTTTAAAATATGAATAATTTCTTAGAAGTAAAAAACATTACCAAAAACTATTTTAATCAAAAAAAAATAAACGTTCTTAAGAATATTAAATATAAATTTAAAAATGGAAAAATTTATTCACTAGTTGGACCTTCTGGATCAGGAAAATCAACCCTCTTAAATATTCTATCACTTATTGATCGTCCTACGAAAGGCAATTTAATTATTAATAATGAAAAAATAAATTTTAACGATGTCAAAATAAATGACAAAATAAGATCAAGTAATATTGGTATTATTTACCAAGATAAAAATCTTCTCAATGATTTTACAGCACTTGAAAATATATCACTTGCCGGATTAGCCAATGGTAAATCATTAAATGAAAGTTTATTTGGGGCAGAAAAAATTATTAAAAAATTAGGTTTAAATAATAGATCTGATCATTTTCCATCTGAATTATCTGGAGGGGAAACTCAACGAATCGCAATTGGTCGTGTTCTAATAAATTCTCCAAAAATTATAATAGCTGATGAGCCGTCTGGTAATTTAGATCAAAAAAATGCCAAAGAATTTTTTAAAATATTATTTAATTTGAAATCAAAAAATAGAATAATTATTTATGCAACTCATAATAGATATTTTGCCAATTTAGCAGATTGCCGACTTCAGTTAATTAATGGTAAATTAAAATCTATTAATGGAAAAAAATAATCAAAATTTTAATCATTTAAAAATTCACACACAGTATTCAATATGTGAAGGAGCAATTAAAATCAATGATTTAAAAACATTTTGTAAAGAAAAGAAAATTAAGTCGGTTGGATTATCTGATACAAATAATTTATGTGGTGCATTGGAATTCTCAGAAGAAATCTCAAAAGCTGGAACACAACCAATTGTTGGCACACAAATTAATTTTAAATTTAGGGATGAGATTGGTATAATACCTTTGATTGCAAAAAATCAAAAAGGTTATGAAAATATTTTAAAATTATCATCAGAATCATATTTAAAAAATAATAATAACTATTTACCTTATTGTGATATAAATAATCTATTAGAAAGTTCTGACGGCATTATTGCCTTATCAGGGTCTATTAATTCCTTATCTGGTAATCTTTTTTTAAAAAATAAATTAGAAGATCTAAATAACCTATACTCTTTATTAAATAAAAAATTTAACAATGATTTTTATATTGAGATACAAAGACATAATGATTCAAATGAAAAACTTTTTGAGACATATAATTTGAATGTTTCAAATAAAATTAAAACTCCTATAATTGCTACCCACGAAGTATATTACATTGATCAATCCATGCATGAAGCTCATGATGCATTATTATGTATTAAAAATAAATCTTATATAAATGATAAGGAAAGAATAAAGTTATCAAATAATCATAATCTTAAATCAGATCAAGAAATGTTTGATCTATTTTCCGATCTACCAGAGGCATTATCGAATAACTTTTATTTACCTTATAAATGTAATTTTAAGGCAAATAACTCAAAACCTCTTCTACCCGAAATAGTTTCTGACCAAGAAGTAAAATCTGATAAAATCCTAGAATTACAAGCTTACGATGGTCTAAAAACTAAGTTTGAAAATAAATTAGTAAAAATTCAAAAAAACCAAACAGAAGAAATTGTCTACAGTGAATACAAAAATCGATTAGATCACGAAATTAAAATAATTAATCAAATGAATTATTCTAGTTATTTTTTAATTGTTTCTGATTATATAAAATGGTCAAAAAGAAACGATATTCCAGTGGGCCCTGGAAGAGGTTCAGGAGCCGGATCTCTTGTTGCATGGTGTTTGTCTATAACAGATATTGATCCCATAAAATTTAATTTAATTTTTGAAAGATTCTTGAATCCGGACAGAATATCAATGCCTGATTTTGATATAGATTTTTGTGAGGAAAAAAGAGATTTAGTATTTAATTATTTAAATACAAAATATAAAGATAGTGTAGCTCATATTATCACTTTTGGTAAACTCAAAGCAAGAATGGTAATAAGAGATGTTGGTCGTGTTCTTGGATTACCATATGGGTTTGTTGATACTATTTGTAAAATGATTCCTTTTGATCCATCCCGACCAATGACATTGCAAGAATGTATAAACTATGAGCCACGCCTACAGAAACTCATTCATGAAGACAATAGAGTTAAGAAATTAGTAGATCTATCTTTAAAACTAGAGGGATTAAATAGAAATTTTGCTACACATGCGGCTGGAGTAGTAATAGCAGATAAAAAATTGAATTCAATAGTTCCACTTTACAAAGATCAATCTTCAAATCTTCTATTGCCCTCAACTCAATTTGATATGTATTCAGCTGAAAATGCTGGTCTAGTTAAGTTCGACTTTCTTGGTCTAAAAACATTAACGGTAATCAATAAAACACAAAAAATAATTAAAGAGAAAAAAAATAAGAATTTTAATATCGAAAATATTAATTATGAAGATCAAAGTGTATTCAAATTATTGTCTGAAGGAAAAACAGTAGGTCTGTTTCAACTAGAAAGTTCAGGAATGAAAGATGCTTTAATAAATATGAAACCTAATAGATTAGAGGATATAATTGCTTTGGTTGCTTTATACAGACCAGGACCTATGAGTAATATACCAATCTACAATGATTGTAAGCATGGTAAACGTGAACCTGACTATTTACATCCAAAACTTAAAAAAATTTTAGAACCAACATATGGAGTAATCATTTATCAAGAGCAAGTTATGCAGATCGCTCAAATACTATCAGGTTTTTCTGCAGGTGAAGCTGACATATTAAGACGAGCAATGGGTAAAAAAAAGAGAGCTGAATTAGAAAAACAGAAACAAAGATTTATAAATGGTGCAGAAAAAAATGGTATAGCAAAAGATATAGCTGCTGGTATATTTATGAAAATAGAACCTTTTGCTGAATACGGATTTAATAAAAGTCACGCAGCAGCATATGCTGTTATAGCCTATCAAACAGCTTTTCTAAAAACATATTATCCAAATGAGTTTTTTTCAGCTTCTATGTCAATGGAGCTTTCAAATCAAAAAAAACTAAGTGAATTTTATGAAGAATTAAAAAGAATAAAAATTAACATTGTTAGACCTAATATTAATGAATGTTTTGCCGATTTTACGTCTGATGATCAAAATTTTTATTATGCTTTAGGTGCAATTAAAAATGTAGGATATGAAGCTATTTCAAATCTAATTAAAGAGCGATTAACAAATGGTAAATTTAAAAATTTATATGATTTTGTCAGTAGGGCTAATCCTAAAGATATCAACAAACTTCAATTAGAGGGTTTAGTTAAGGCAGGTGCTTTTGATATTTTTAATACAAATAGAAAAGCATTACTTGAGTCAATACCAAATTTAATTTTAAAATCAAAAAGTTTGTATGAAAATAAATCTTTAAATCAAATCAATTTATTTGATGAAAATAAAGAACAAGATCACTCTGAAATTATTTTTAAAACTGATGATTTTCATTTTGAAGAAAGACTATCCAAAGAATTCGAAACACTAGGCTTTTTTATTTCAGATCATCCTCTTAATCAGTATAAAGAATTATTTCCTCAATATAAAATTGTAAATTTTAATGAATTTAATCTTGATGAAAATCTTAAAGAATCCGTAATCGCAGCTACAGTTTTAAAAAAACAAGAGAAAAAAAATCAAAAAGGCCTTTCATACGCTATTATTAAATTTACAGATTTATCAGGAGTATTTGAATTATTTGTATTCTCTGAGTTATTTGAGCGAAAAAGAGAAACTTTAAAAGAAGGTAATTCAGTAATAATGAATCTAATTAAAAATATTTCCCCAGATGGAACCTCATCAAGAATTAATGTAAGAACAATTACCAAAATAAATGATTTAACTGAAACACCAATTAAATCAATTGAAATTCAATCTTTAAGTATAAAAAATCTGGATCAAATCAAAAAACTAATTTCATCTCCTGGTGATACCAATGTAACATTAAAGATACATAAAGATGACATTTTCCATAACTATAAACTGTCTGAAAAAAGAAAAATTGATCAAAATATAATAACACAGCTAAAAAAAGCAGGTGTTACTCTTAAAATACATTAAAAAATAACTTGTATTAATTTAAAATAATTGTAAAAAAATATCAAAAATAATAACGCACACAGTATTTGGTTGAAAAACCTCCGGTCCCAATGGGCAATTACTGTGGAGGCATAACCGGAAAGGACTATGATAATACCTAAAATAACAATCGAACAACTATTGGAAGCTGGCGTCCATCTTGGGCACAAAACATTAAGATGGAATCCAAAGATGAAAAAATATATTTTTGGAAGACGAGACACAATTCATATAATTGATTTAACTCAGACTGTTGAACTAATTCAAAAAGCATTAGAAAAAGTTTATGAAATAATTTCAAATCAAGGGAAAGTACTTTTTGTATCTACAAAAAAACAAGCTTCTGAAAGTATAGCTAATTTAGCAAAAGAAACTGATCAATTTTATGTAAATCACAGATGGTTGGGGGGAATGCTGACAAATTGGGGAACTATATCAAATTCAATCAGAAAATTAGATGATCTAAATAAAAATCTTACGTCTGAAAACAGAGGTTTTACCAAAAAGGAACTACTGAAAATGGGAACTCTAAGAGATAAATTACAAAGATCATTAGGAGGTATTAAAAATATGAAAAAAACTCCAGATTTAATTTTTGTAATTGACACCAATTATGAGTCATTAGCAATTAAAGAGGCTATTAAGTTAAATATTCCAATCATTGCAATATTAGATACAAATTCAGATCCAGAAAATATCGATTTTCCAATTCCTGGTAATGATGATGCAAGAAGATCTATAGAACTTTATTGTAATTTGATTAAAGAAACAATCGAAAACGCAAAAAAAGATTTACCATCCGAAAATGAGACAAAATCTGAAAATAAAAAAAATGAAATAAAAACAGAAAAGTCAAAAGATAATAAAGTAAAAAAATTAAATTAATATTTTAATATAACAAATAATATAAAAATGAGTGATATTGAAAAAATCAAAAAATTAAGGCAATTAACAGGTGCTGGTTTTAAAGATTGCAATTCTGCTTTAAAAGAATCCAAAGGTGATTTAGATAAAGCATCTGAAATACTTAGAGTTAAAGGAATCGCAAAAGCTTCAAAAAAAATGTCACGAGATGCTAGAGAAGGTGTAATTGTGGTTAGTGGAGACTCAAAAAAAACATCTCTTATTGAAGTAAACTGTGAAACTGACTTTGTAGCAAAAAATAATGATTTTATAGAATTTGTTCAAGAGCTAGGTGAAATAAATAATAATTGCTCATCAGAATTAGATAAATTGGATAATTCGATTATGAAAAACCAAAAATCAGTAAAAGAAAATTTAGTAGCCCTAATTGCAAAAATAGGTGAAAAAATTACAATTGGAAGATCAAAAACAATTCAAAATAATAATTCTCAAAATTATATTTATCAACATTCAGTAATTAAAAATAACGTTTCAAAATTAGGTGTTGTTGTGTCTTTGGAAGGTAGTGATAAAAATGAAAAAATTAATTCATTTGGGAAGCAACTCTCTATGCATATTGCTGCATCAAATCCATTAGCCTTAAATTCAGATCAAATTGACAAAGATGTAATCAACAAAGAACAGGAATTAATTGCTGAAGAGTTAAAAAATTCAGGTAAACCAGATGAAATTGCAAAAAAGATAAGCTTAGGTAAACTAAATAAATTTAAAGAGGAAAATAGTTTAATGACACAAGATTGGGTAATGGAACCAAAAAAAAAGGTAAAAGATGTCTTATCAGAAATTAATATTTCTGGATTAAAAATTAAGGAGTTTGTAAGAATTAAAATAGGTGAGTAATGTTTAAAGATAATATTTATAAAGATAAAATGACAAAAACTATAGAGTTATTTTCAAAAGAGTTGTCGTCTTTAAGAACTGGAAGAGCAAACGCAAGCATGCTTGATCTAATAAAAGTAGACGTTTACGGTCAAAAAATGCCAATTAATCAATTAGCTACAATAACGGTTCCTGAGCCTAGAACGATTAATGTTCAAGTTTGGGACATAAATAATGTAGCGTTGATAGATTCTTCAATTAAAAAATCAGAGCTTGGTTTAAATCCACAAATAGATGGTCAATTAATGCGATTACCGATTCCAGATTTAAACGAGGAAAGAAGATCAGAATTAAAAAAAATTATTAAGTCCACCGGTGAAAAATGCAAAGTTTCAATAAGAAACATTCGGAGAGAAGCTAATGATGAGCTCAAAAAATTGCTTAAGTCAAAAGAAATATCCGAAGATGATGAAAAAAAAGCTGAAAAAAATGTTCAAAATATTACAGATACAAATATTAAATTAATAGATGAGAAAGTTATTTCAAAAGAAAAAGAAATAATGACAA
>TARA_B100001121_G_scaffold75986_1_pt1 | contig 15540 bp, 13 predicted proteins | sample TARA_B100001121 | Tara Oceans TARA_B100001121 (sample SAMEA2622817) | marine metagenome | biome: marine biome (ENVO:00000447); feature: surface water layer (ENVO:00002042); material: "saline water (ENVO:00002010), including plankton (ENVO:xxxxxxxx)" | depth 5 m
TCTCGACCTATTAGCAGTTGCATGTTGGATTATTTGTCTGCGTTTTCTAATCGGCTGTCTGAGCTTCCTGAAGATCAAATTTTTCTCCCAGCGCTTTTGCGCGCTCGATCCGGGAGCTCTCGTCCTGAGCCAAATGTCGTTGTGCTAAAAACAAAAATATAAGCGCAGGAATGAAAGTGAGCATCGAAACAAGAATTGCCATTCTCAATGCTTCGGAGTCACTGAGCCCGGTTGAGAGAAAGAAATCGGATAACTCGCCCATCACATAGGGTCCGAGCGCTAACCCAATGAAAGTATTGAGTAATATGTAAAAAGCGCCCGCGACCGCCCGCATCCTGGGCATCACTAAATCACTAGCGGTACTAGGAGGAACTCCGCCCCCGCAGGCCGCCGGGATTGTCACAAAGAAGTTGAGTAAGAAAGCAGCCACGAGACTTTGGCTGTACAACAGGGCGAATAACAAGGGTATCGTTCCAATAATAGAAACATATCCCAACACCAGGCGCCCCCACGCGACCTTTGATTTCAGGTAGTCAGCGAGTATGCCTCCTAGAGTAATACCTAAAAATCCACCGGTCGCCGAACCCAAGCCAATGTAAAGACCGATTTCGGCAGGCGACACCTCGTACACTCTTAAGAGATAAGGGGGTACCCAAAAACCAGCTCCGTAACCGACAAAGGAGGTCGTAGGGAATGCCAGCATGGTGTAGATGAACGCTTTGGATTTAAACATCATACCGTAGGTCGCTGGATCTTTAACTTTCAGTGACTGTATCCAGGAGACGGTAACGTAAGCTCCTATGCCGGTGGCTATCCACTGGGCGATACTTCCAGTGAGCAATATCAATAAATAAGCGGTCAGAGCAATACCTGCAGCGGCAACGAAGTTAAATCTTAGTTCTCTTGGATGTCCCAACAGTGGCTTTATGTTGAAAGGAGGGATTACCGAGAGAAGTTCTTCACCCAGTAGTTTGAAAGGTGCAGGGTGTTTTTCCGCAACAATACCTTCGGTTATGCCTCGGACAGGCTCTTTTAAAGTTCTGACCCATAGGGCCATCAGGATTCCTGGAATACCCACGGCCATAAATGCTGCCTGCCAACCTTTTAATCCAAAGGGTGGATCAACTGGATAGGTGGTTGCCCACCAATCCAAAATATATCCACCCAGGAAGATCCCAATTCCCGCACCTATGTAGACTCCGGCAGCGTAGATTGCGATGACCGTAGCTCTCATATGAGGGGGATAGTAATCGGCTAACATGGAGTAGGCCGACGGCGAGGCGCTGGCTTCTCCGATGCCTACGCCTATTCTGCACGCGGCTAACATCGTGAACGACCTCGCGAGTCCTGAAGCGGCGGTCATAAGACTCCAAAATCCCAGGCCGATCGATATTAAACTTCGTCGGGTCCATACGTCTGCGAAGCGCGCTAATGGGATACCAAATACGGCATAAAAAACAGCAAAGACGGTGCCGTAGAGAAAGCCCATCTGAGCATCGGTAATTCCCAGATCGGCTTTGATGTCCTCCGCCAGAATGGAAAGGATATTACGATCGATGAAGTTGAATATGTAGACAATCATCAACACGATCAACACATAATGAGAATACAGTCCACCTGTGGAATTTCCGCCTTTTTCACCAGGTTTAGCCATGGTCTTCTCCCTCGCCAGTGCTCAACGCCTTAACCATAGCACGAGAAAAGAAAGAGCGTTGCTATGGATTGGCGTATTGATGAACTCTTGGCTGGAGTGCCTATTAATGGAAAAGCTGTAATTTATTTCGATATGCTTGTTTGGCGCTGGTTTGTCAATCACAGGTGGAGTTGTTCAATGATCGGGTCTTTTCTAAAACGGTTCGGTTCTGCGAGTTTAAAGGGTTTAAGACTCTATTTTGATTTTAGTGGACGTACTTCGAAGGCGGATTTTTGGTTCTTTCTCTTGTTTTTTATAGTTGCTTACGTATTCATTTGGTTGATTGATCATTATTTTCTCGTACAGATGGTGGTATTAAAGGAACTGCCTTTTGGGAATTTGTTGCCTGGAGGGTATGTCGATGAACAGGTTGGCTTGTTGGTACTGGCCTACCGTCCAGTCATGATGATACCGACTATGTCAGCAACAGTAAGGCGTTTACGAGACGTGGGCAAAAGTGGATGGTGGTCTTTGTTGTGGGTGCTTCCTGTGCCGGTGGTGGGTTGGTTCTGGCTGATTCCCTGGCTTGTTGCTGATTCAAAGGGGCCTATTGAAGAAACCGATTAACAGGTCGACTATAGCTTCGTTTTGGGGTTCCAGACTGTCCAGTCTTTATAACGTTTAAGTATTTTTATAAGCGATTACGCTCTTTGGAATGATCGGCTTCACTGTGACAAAATCTCAGGAGATTTGAAAAGAGGGTAGGGATATGGCAGAGATAAACGGTTCTGGGGACAATGGAGTGGAAGTTCCTTATGTGCCTCCCTTGCAATTAACGGAAGGTCAACCTGCACCAATTGCCGATAATGGTGGGCTGTCTTATATGTCTTTTGATCAGAATGGTGACGCTGGAACCGGTGCGGCGACGGAGGCTGCTCTTGCGCAAATCGCTACTGGGGAAGGGCGGGCATTGTCAGAAATGCTGGAGAAGGCACCGCCTGGCCCGATAGAAACGAAGTGGGGCCCCGGTTTTCGACGATACTCTGAATGTCTTGATCACATTCGCTCCCTAAATATGGAGGCTCCTGAGGGTGGTTTGGCGCTGCCTCTGCCTTACACAATTCATGAGCAGCCGTCCTACTCGATAGTCTCTTCAAACGCATTGTGGTCCGACCCCGAAAGAGCTGAAGAGGCAAAAGCGCTAAAACAAGATGAAATAGATACAGCTCGCAGAAGACTTTTCTTTCCCCAGGTTATGAGGGACGCTCGTCGTATAGAGGAATATTACCCTGGACTTTCGCCCTACAGCTCCGAATGCATGGATAAGCTCGGTGTCTCACTTGCCCACTGCGAATCTAAATGTGAAAACTTTTATGACGCAGCTGAAGTGGAGCGGGTGTTTTATCCTGAAATGGAGAAATTGTTGCTGGAGTTTTTTCCGGGAGCGACCGATGCATTGGTCTACAATCATGACGTCTTTGACAAAGATTACGAAGGCGACCGGACTGAAGACCAGGAAAATAAAAACCCTGGGGTAAACGCCAACTACGCCAACCTGGTTCATAACGACTTAAATGACAACAGCGGACGCGTAAGGTGTCGGGAGTTGTTAACAAAAAACCTCAGGAATTTTGGTCGAGAGCAAAGCTACACGCCTGAGCAGGCCGATGAGAAGATGTCGCGTCGGTTTATGTCCATTAATCTTGCAAAGCCGATGGAAACAGTCGAGCAATATCCATTTGTGCTTTGCGCTTGGCCTTCTTTTGCGGATCAGCCCTACATTAATAATTATAGGGTCTACGATGATCGAGTTGGTGAGACCACCCGCTTTACTTATCGACCTGAGCATGAGTGGTATTGGATACCACAACAGACCTCTACCGAGGTTTCTATGCTTAAGTGCTACGATTCGGTCCTCGATGGATCGGTGTCGCGGTGGTCTTTTCATACAGCTTGTGTGGATCACACGGCACCTGATGATGCTCGATGTCGTAAGAATATAGTCGTGCGTTCATATGTGTTTTTTTGATTAGCCCGTAATTAAGAAAACCAGTTCTGCGTGGTCTGAAACTACAGAATCGCTCTATCCCCGTTGATCTCTATGTACTCTAGGTCTCTAGGGTTGCTATGCTTCTTGCTCAATTAATTGGGGTAGCGGTTTCGTAGTTAAGGAGGAAAAAATGGAGATGCAAGGGAAAGTGGTCGTTGTGACCGGAGCCGGTTCAGGGATTGGCCGAGCGCTAGCGCAAAGGATTGCAGAAAATGGAGCTGAGTTCGTTATCTGTACGGATATGAATGCGGACAACGCGGCTGAAACTGCTGCCTCGATTGGTGAGCAGGCCTCGTCAATTGGTCTAGATGTCAGTGACGAGAAGGCGATTGAAGAGATCGTGCAAAAAGTTGAATCCGAACAGGGTCGAATCGACGTATTTATCTCTAACGCCGGGTATGGACAGGCTGGCGGATTAGATTTACCAACTGCTGACTGGGAGAAAATGATGAACGTGCACACCTGGTCCCACCTGGCGGCGGCAAGGGCGGTTCTCCCTGGTATGCTAGAAAGGGGCAGTGGTTATTTGCTAAGTACAGCCTCTGCAGCGGGATTACTGACCCAAATGGATTCAGGACCGTACGCGGTTTCCAAGCACGCAGCTGTAGCACTTGCTGAGTGGCTGTCTATTAATTATGCAGAGCAGGGTATTGGGGTCTCAGTGCTTTGTCCTCAGGCTGTGAGAACGAACATAGGCGGTGAGCGTGCAAAGAATCGCGATCCAAACCAGCCATCCCAAGCCGGAGGGGATGGGGTGCTTGAACCTGAATTAGTCGCGGATGCCTGCATTGAGACGATGCGCGAAGGTCGATTTTTAGTATTGCCCCATCCTGAAGTTGAAACCTATTTCCAAAGAAAAGCCAACGATTATGATCGTTGGCTCCATGGGATGAGGCGCTTTAAGCGAAAGCTTCTGGGGGAGTAAGACAACCTAGTATCTGATCCACTCGTAAGCTAAAACAGGTCGGGAGAGGTAACTCCCAACCTGAGGTTTGGTTGTCTACCAGAGATCGTATTTTTGTAATTCTGCTCGACCAACCACCATGTGATGAACCTCGTCCGGCCCATCGGCAAATCGCAGGTGCCTTAAGTCGGTATACATTGAGGCCAGAGGGGTCCACTGCGAGATGCCAGTTGCACCATGCATCTGTATAGCTTGGTCGATAATCAGGCAGACTTTTTCGGGGACCATCGCTTTAACGGCGCTTACGTAAACCCTGGCTTCTTTGTTACCCAGTACATCCATTGCCTTTGCGGCCTGCAATACTGCAAGTTTCATGGCGTTGATTTCGATTCTCGCCCTTGAGATAACTTCGAGGTTTTTGCCGAGTTTTGCGATTGGTTTTCCAAATGCCACTCTAGTTGCGGATCTTTTGACCATCAATTCTAGTGCTTTTTCGGCTTTGCCGATTGATCTCATGCAGTGATGAATGCGTCCAGGACCAAGGCGTACTTGAGAAATCTCAAACCCTCGTCCTTCTCCAAGTAATATATTTTCTTTAGGCACTCTGACGTCGTTGAACTTGATGTGCATGTGTCCTCGAGGAGCGTGATCCTGACCAAATACCTGCATACCCTCCAGTATTTCAACTCCCTTGGTGTCTGTGGGCACCAGTATTTGAGACTGTTGTCTACTGGGCGCAGCGTCGGGACTTGTTTTGACCATGGTGATCATAATCTTACATCTCGGGTCTCCAGCTCCAGAAATGTAGTACTTCTCACCGTTGATCACCCAGTCGTCTCCATCTAGAACCGCGCTCGTACTAATGTTTTTCGCGTCTGAAGAGGGCAGAGCCGGTTCGGTCATCGCATAAGCTGACCTGATTTCTCCATTCAGAAGTGGCTTTAACCACTGTTCTTTTTGTTCGGGCGTTCCTACTCTTTCCAGCACTTCCATATTGCCTGTGTCAGGTGCGCTGCAATTTAGGGATTCAGAAGCTAAACCGTATTTCCCTAATTCGGCCGCGATATAAGCATAGTCTAGATTGGTTAAGCCTTCGCCTGACTCGGAGTCAGGAAGAAAGAAATTCCAAAGCCCTGACTCCTTGGCTTTATTTTTCGCGCCTTCCAGTAGCTCGAGCTGACGCGGATGCCATGACCAGCGGTCCTCTTTCTCCTGGTGAAGGGCCTCAAATTCTTCAGTAATTGGTTCTACGTTTTCTTCAATGTGTTTTTTAACTGCCGCCATTAGAGGCTGGGATTCCTCTGACATGGATAGTTCGTATAAATCACTTTCTTGAGCTGACATGCTTCCCCCTTAGGTATTTCTCTATTACTTCTTTGATAAGCTTTTCTATCAGGCTCTAGACCCTGGATCAACTGCCGATTGAAAAGATCGCCACTGGAGTTTTGAGCGAGTCGCCATGAACCAGCATTTTTTAAAGTGGGCTTATTGGTTAGACAGACGAAAAACTGGGAGCAGATCTCCGTCTGGTAGCTCTTCGAAATCTAGCTCTACTGGGTCTCCGCTCTTTATCAGCTTCGGGTCCGATCCGACCAGATTAGTAAACAACCGCAGTCCCTCGTCAATGTCTATTTGGGCGACGACTAATGGTAGGCGATCTTCGTGACGCGGGTGCATGACTCTTTGAAGTCGGCTGTGTGAGTAGACGACACCCCTACCTTTGGTGTCATGCCATTCGATATCGTTAGAACCGCAGTGACTGCACACTCTAACGACCGGGTAATGCCAGGTTTTACAGTTACTACACACCTGCAATTTTAGTTTTCCCTCTTTGATCCCCTCAAAGAAGGGTTTGGAAGCCTCGCTCGGTTCTGGTATCCATTTGGGTTGTGCCATTAATTGCCCCTATGCTGCGTGAGGAGAAAGCAACAGCGTCGAATGATAATTCAGTATTCCGCCATTACCGGTCACCAGTATCAGATCGTTTTTCTGCTGCCGTTCTTCGCCTTGCCCTCTAGCTTGAATGACGCCCTCCGTCAGAGGTGTCATGCCCCACATGTAAAAAGAAGATAACTCTCCGCCTCCTGTGTTCGTTGGCAGAGAACCACCTGGGGCAAGATGACCTTCTTCAATGAAAGGGCCTCCTTCCCCTTTTTTACAAAATCCGTAATCTTCCAATGTAACGAGTACCGTATAGGTATAGCAGTCATAGAGTTGGCATTGTGAAACTTCCTCTAGCGTTGCGTCTGCCATAGAGAAAGCTCGTTCTTTTGACCGGGCTGCTGGACTTACCAGTAAGGAGTCTCTGTCTGTTCGACCGTTATCGTGAGAGTGGGCCTGAGCAAAACCTCTGACATAAGCGGGCGGTTGGGCTAGGTCTTTGGCCCTATCTGCGCTGGTCACGATCACCGCGACTGCTCCGTTAGACACGAGACAGCAGTCCAGAACGTGAAATGGTTCTACGACCCAGGGTGAGGCCAAATAGTCGTCCATGTTGAGTGGCTCTCTTTTGGTAGCGCGTTCGTTGAAGCCAGCCCATGTTCTTTGAGATATAGCGACCGCGCCAAGCTGTTCTTGAGTGGTGCCGTAGGTATCCATATGGCGTTGCGCGGCTAGTGCGTACATACCGTTGGCTCCGGCGACCCCGTACATTGAATTTATGCTGGTCAGCGCATCTTGCTGACGAGCTCTACTGTAGGAGGCGCCTGCGCTTTTTCCTTCTGTTAACGGATTATCTGCGAAGACGCAGGCGACGTAGTCCGCCATGTCATTAGCTATCGCCATCGAGGCGTACTGAATCATTTGTCCTGCGCTGGATCCGTAGCCCTGAATAAAAGTTAGTAAGTTGAGTTCTTGCATACCAAGCTTGGTATGGAGCTGAAGCCCAACACTGTTAGTCAGTCCCGCGTTAATAAGTAAACCATCCAGTTTCGATTTATTGAGCCCTGCATCTTTCAACGCAAGAAAAACGGCCTCGCAGGCTAAATCGCTGGCACTCCGGTAAACCCGTCCCATTTCAGTAATGCCTAATCCGACAATTGCGGTACGGTTCTTCATTGGATGCGTCATGCCACCTCCTTTGCTATAGCAACGCCCTAAGTTCCTAGTTTTGCTATTGTAACGTGAAAACAGATTTTCATCTCAAAGGAGGACTGGATGAGCTTACCAAGGGAGATCGCTCTATCGGACGAAGAAATTGACGACGTGATGACTGACCAGTGGAATTTACGCATCGCTACGATCGGACCAGGCACAAAGATCAATTTGACCCCCATGTGGTTCGGTTGGGTTCAAGGAAAGATTTATATATCGGCCAGAGGTCAAAAAGTTGTGAACCTCAGACGTAATCCCCAGTGCACCGTGTTGGTCGATAAGAATGAAAAATTCCCTGAATTACAGGGAATCATGATGGATTGCCGAGCGGTGGTACTCGAAAGCAAAGTTGAGGAAGAGGGCGACCCTGATTTGAAGGAGGCTCGAATCCATATGGGTGAAAAATATAATGGAGGCCATGGCCAGCCCGTCTCTGATCGCCCTAAACCGCTAGCGGCGACGGCGGGAGGGAAAAATCGTCGCTGGCTCGTGCTCACCCCCGAAAAAATACTAACCTGGGATAACTACAAGTTAGACCTTCTACGTAAACCCTAAGCTTTGGTTTGATTCTCAGAGAATGTTCGGATGCTGTTAGAAGAAAAATTCGGTCTGAATTTATCGAGTGTCAGCTGCCCTTCACTATTTTAGGTAAAGGGCTTATAACTAATTCGAGCGAGTTTAGTTGCTTCTCGATCGGATTATTTGACCTGCTCTTTCTCCGGTAAGCTCGTCATCAATTAGAATGGGTGAGCCGTTGCACAGGGTGGCTTTATACCCCGACGCTTTTTGAATAAACCTGGGTGCGCCGCCTGGGAAGTCGTGTACCAATTCTGGTTGTTTTTCGTTCAGAGAATTCAAATCGATTACGTTGATATCTGCTTTCTTACCCTGTGCGAGGATGCCCCGATCACCGAGTCCCAGAGTTCTCGCAGGGTCACCAGTCATTTTCATGATAGATTGCTCAATTGAAAACTCCTTTGCATCTCGACACCAGTGACTTAGAAAAAACGTTGGCCAGCCTGAATCTATGATTTGGCTGACATGTGCTCCAGCATCACCGAGGCCCGGAACTACCCAGTCATTCCGTATGAATTCCGCGAGTTGAGATATATTGAAGTTGCCAAACCTTGCGTGAAACTTGGTTTTGCCCCTTGACTCGATCATCAAACGAATCCAGGTTTCTCCAGGGTGTTCATCAGTCTCTCGAGCCATGTGCTCCAGGCTTTGATTTCGATCTTGCGTGTAGAGTGGTTTTTCCTCGTCGCCGAGCCAAAACCATCGCCTCGCATTTTTGGTGAACTCTTTGTTAGCTTTGATTTCTGTTATTAGTTGATCCCGAAAAGCCGAGTCTTCAAGTGCGCTTAGTCTCTCGTTAAAACTCATTTTCGCTAGTTTTTTCCATGCTGGAGATTTTCGATCGGGTAGTACGTCGTTTTCCAAGCACGATAATGAGCCAAAACTTCTAGGCAACGTGAGTCCGGTGATGTCCAGCCCGCGATCTCGCATTGCTGATATGTTGGCATCGTAAGCGCTGTAGTGTCCTGCCTCTCCAGAGACGAAGACAGCGCTAAACAGGACAGGCGCGTTAGCGAGCAAGCCCTGCTCACCGATTAACGATACTTCAGAGTCTAGTTCAGAGTAATTAAGTACGTACTGTAATAACCCATTATTGGCACCTACCTCCCTTGAAATAGCTTCGAGCTCGTCTCTTTTCGCGAAGGTCCCCGGTATGGCTCTGCCATCGGGGAGTACGTGTCCTGGTAGACGGTTCGACGAAAAGCCGACCGCTCCGTCTTTAATGGATTGGCCGACGACCGCTGCAATCTGTTTGATTTCGTCTTCATTAGGATCTTCATCGACAGCACGCTCACCCATCACATAGGTTCTTGAGGCACAGTGTCCGACGAGTCCCGCGAGATTAATTGAAGGGTTTAGTTTTTCGATCTCGTCGAGGTATTCGCCATAGGATTCCCATTTCCATGACAGCCCGCCGAGGATCGCTTGTTCTGGGATGTCTTCAATCGCTTCCATCATGTTCGCCAGGAACTCTTGATCTTTTGGTTTACAGGGGGCGAAGGTTACGCCACAGTTTCCAATCAATGCGGTCGTTACGCCATGCCACGATATAGGAGTAAGGGCTGGATCCCAGCCAGCTTGCGCGTCAAAGTGAGTGTGTAAATCGATGAAGCCAGGTGTGACGTAGTTGCCGTTGGCTTCGATTTCTCGATCGGCTTTACCTGAGACTTGGCCTATTTCACTGATCAGATTCCCGTTAATCGCGATGTCGCCATGAAAAGCCTCTTGGCCGGTTCCATCAACAATTAACCCGTTTCTTATTACTAATTCGTTTGACATTCCTTCACCCCTTAATCCCTCTTCTTTTTGAGTTTGCCCAATGTGGTATCTAAATGCCAGATAAAACGCTCGCTCTAAGAGCTTCCGGTCAGTTTCAACGAAAAATTGCGATTTCTATTTTTCCAGTCTTGTCTATCCCGGCGCGGTACATGCCTGGTGTGTTGAAGGAATAGGAGATGTTTGCTCTCGCATCGATGCCTATGATGCCTCCTTCGCCACCCATTCTAACCAGCTTGTTCTGGATGACCTCGTCTGCCGCTTTTTGCAGAGTGACTTTCTTATAGTTAACTTGCGCGCAGATATCGTAAGACACCGCAGCACGGATAAAGTATTCGCCGTGACCTGTCGCAGAGATGCCGCAGTAGCGACTGTCTGCATAGGTGCCCGCTCCAATGATGGGAGAGTCGCCTATACGACCAAAGCGCTTGTTGGTCATCCCGCCTGTAGAGGTTCCCGCGACGATCGTTCCGTTTCTGTCTATCGCGACAGCGCCGACCGTACTAAAAATCTGAGGTTCGAAGTCATCGTCTGGACTTTCGGATAAAGCAGTCCCGTCTTTGACCGCTTGGGCCCTCATCAGCTGCTGGTATCGCCGCTCTGTATAAAAGTAGTCGTTTTCGACTGATTCCAGGCCCTGGTTTTTAGCAAAGGCTTCGGCTCCTCGGCCCATCAGCATGACGTGGGGCGAGTTATCTAAAATTGCTAGTGCCAGGAGAATTGGATTCCGAACCGTCTGCACCCCCGTGGTTGCCCCTGCGTTCAGGTCATCTCCGTTCATGATCGACGCATCGAGTTCGACCTTTCCATCGTGATTAAAAGCCGCTCCGCGACCTGCATTAAATAGGGGAGAGTCTTCCATGATCTTAATAGCTGCTATGACCGCGTCGGTACTTGTGCCGCCTGTCTCAAGAATTTTATGTCCCGTCGTGACAGATAGCTTGAGCGCTTGTCGATAGTCTGCTTCCACAGACTCACTCATCTTTTCTTTTAGTATGGTTCCGGCGCCGCCATGAATAACTATCGCCGTATCAGATGCCAATGCAGGATTACTCCAGAAAAAAAATAGGCTCATGATTGCCAGATACAAATGGTTTGGCAAGCTGGACATTGACTCGCTCAAGCTATTTTTTGTCTTATTGCTGTGCTTGTTTACTTTTTGTGCTCCGGGCTTCATCGATCTTCTGTTTCATTTTGTAGATGGTGAGCTTTTCTTTCGTCTCTTCTGCAACGGGAGATCTCATTTCTCGAATGCGCCGGTACTCTCCTTGTTCCATGGCAAGACGAACGCCTACTGTGGTTTTTCTCCCAGAGTAGCTGCCGATTTCTATTAATCCTGAAGAATTAAAACCCATTCTAGCCAGTAGTTTATCTGATGCATTTGCTAAGACCTCTGGGTCGATGGCGAGTTGCCAGTTTTCCTGTTGGCGCATCCAGGGTTTGACGTTGGACTGAGTCATGATGTATCGCCAATCTGAGGTATGGTTTACGCCCGTGCCATGAAGCATTCTTCCGTCCATGAGCATCACCGTCCCCGCTGTTGCTTCGACGTTGATAGCCGGTGGAAGTTCGCCTATTTCCTGTCCAGGTGGCACTGACGAGACGATCCTATGGCTGGTTGGAATAACTAATGTGCCACCGTTTGTTTCGTTGACACCCTGCATAATGTAAACGGTGTTAACCAAGACCGGTGCTCCTGGAGTTTGTATTGGGTGAATAGCTCCAGAGTCCTGGTGTAGGTTTTGAGGATAGCTGCCTGGCCGAGCAATGTTCGCCGCGAAGGAGTAGGCATAGTGGTGAGGTCCGAGCAACTCAAGGTTTAATTGTTCGATGAGGGGTCCGCACTGGACCCACTCTGGATCGAACTCAATACACTTTGCGAAGCAGTCACCTTTGTTTACTAGTGTCCACATGATATGAAAGTGTGGCGTCAGATCGGCTAGGCCACATTCGCGCTCTGCTTGTGCTTGCTCTTCCAGCCGGTTTTTCATGAATTCGCATTGGTACTCGCTCAGGCCGTCTTCAATTAAGCAGAAACCGTATTTTTGTAGATCTTTTCGAGCCTGGTTGATGTCTTTGGTTTCTTTAGGAAGGTCTTTGAACTTTTTCCAATAATTGTGTTTTCGAGCCACCGTGGTGTCGTAGTAGGGAGTTCCATTTAAACCGCCGCCTTCCGCGCTGCGGCCGGCTTCAAATAATGGGCAGTGGAAAGGCTCGGTCAACGAACCATCTGGCTGGGTAGCAGGCAGTCCGTTTCCTCCAACGGGAGGTGTTAGCCATGGATTGTTTTTATGCATGGACCGAAAGGGTTCTCCAGAATTAAACCAAAGCGCATCTTGTAACTGTGACTCTTTATCCGATAGCGCACTCACAGTTTCTTGTAAAAATTCAATCGGAATGGAATTTGAATTATTCGATTTGATTTTTTGGCTCATGTCCTTCTCTCATCTTTCGAGCGTTAACGATAACCTAAACTGGTTTGGTTTCTACATCTGATGGCTTCTTAACCTGCAGGAGCAAATTGTCAATTGGCTTGCGTAGTCATGGTTAATTCCGCATATTAGAAGGAAAGTTGTATGTGTTTAAGGCTATTACCACTCGGGGGATTAAGATGAACATAAATGTGAACACCGAAACCAATTCTCATCCATTGGATCGCTGCAGCGCTGTCGAGCTTGAAGCGGCCGTTGCGTTGCTCAAACAATCCGGGAACCTGAGCGAAGAGGCTTTCTTCGTCAGTGGGTTTGCCGATGAACCTGATAAAGAAGTGGTTCTGAGTTTTAAAGTGGGCACACCCTTTGAACGAGTGATTAGGCTTATCGGGCACGACCCAAAACAAAAGCAGAGTTTCGATGCTCGGGTTTCGTTAACCAAAAATGAACTTGCACAGTTTTTATGGATTGAAGATGGTCAGGCAGCGGTAACTGGTGTGGATGTAATCAAAAGCATCAAGCTCCTATACACGAATAGTGATTGGCTAGAGGCCATGAGTAAGCGAGGTATAGAGGACTTGTCGCTGGTTCATGTTGAGCCCTGGGTGGCAGGCCGCAGGCCAGAGGGCATGAGCGCGAACGCCCGCGCTTTTAGTGCGATCTTTTTTCTGCACAAGGAGCTAGAAGATAACCATTACGCTCGGCCTGTAGAAGGTCTTATTGCTCATGTCGACCTGGATAGTGATCAAGTGATCATTGAGGACCACGGGGTCGTCCCGATACCAGAAGATGATGGAGAGTACGCGGCCAATCGAGTTCAGTCTTTAAGACAAGACTTGAAACCACTGGAAATTATTCAGCCCGAAGGGCCGAGCTTTGAAGTAGAAGGCCAAGTAATCAGATGGCAAAAGTGGAAAATGCATGTTTCCCTCAATCCAGTGGAAGGGTTGGTTTTGCACGATGTTCGTTACGATGATGATGGCAAAGACCGACCGATTTTATACAGAGCCTCATTGTCCGACATGGTCGTCCCCTACGGAGACAGCTCCCCCATGCATAACTGGAAACACGCCTTGGATTCTGGAGAGACTAATATGGGCCATGGCGCGAACTCGTTGTCTCTGGGATGTGACTGTCTTGGCGAAATTTACTATTTTGACAACACTATTTTGAAGTCTAATGGGGAAGCGCAAGAGGTTAAAAATGTAATCTGCCTGCACGAAGAAGATTACGGAGTGTTATGGAAGCATACGAATATGATGCTCGAGAAACCGATTCCGGAGGTCAGGCGCTCCCGGCGTTTGGTTGTCAGTTGCTTCCACACGGTCGGTAATTACGAATATGGGTTTTATTGGTATTTTTACCAGGACGGCACTATCCAGATGGAAGTAAAACTGACGGGGCATATCGGCGTATCGGTTGTGCCAGATGGACTTGGGACGGATACATCGCCAATGGTGGCTCCAATGATCAGCTCACCAATCCACCAGCATTTGTTTTGTTTCCGTTTGGATTTTAATCTGGATGGTGCGCAAAATACGGTTTGTGAAACGAATGTAGAAGCATTGCCGGTTGGTCCGGATAACCCTCTTAATTCTGGTTTCCGCGCGGTAACGACATCGTTTAAGAGCGAGTCCGAAGCAAAGCGAGAGGTAGATCCTGCGAAGAGCCGCAGCTGGAAGGTGATCAATGCGGGGGTTCGAAATCAGGTCGATCAGCCAGTGGGATACAAGTTGCTGCCGCAGTCCTCTCCTGTCATGCTGAGTGGGGATCAGTCTTTGCCGGCCAAGCGAGGCGCTTTTGCAAAGCACAATCTTTGGGTGACCCCCTACCAGTCAGATGAGCTTTACGCTGACGCTGGCCCCTTTGCGAATTTACATTCTGGCGAGGCCGGTTTGCCCGCATATACCAGTAAAGATCGAGCAATCGACGACACCGATTTGGTGGTTTGGCACACTTTTGGTGTTACTCATGTGCCTCGGCCAGAAGATTGGCCGATCATGCCCGTGGAATATGCCGGGTTTACCTTGCTGCCTGTGGGCTTTTTCGATCAAAACCCTGCTCTGGACGTGCCCCCGCCATCAAAGGCGTGCCACGACTGAATGCTGACATCTTTTTGAGTAGGCCTTACGAAGGATGATTTAGGCGCTGTTTTGTATCGGTTGCTATTGCCAAAACCGGTCCATTTTACACCATGCTCTCACGGGAATTGATTCTCCCGTGATCATGTCGGCTGCAGGCGAGGCGAGATAACGGCAAAGATAAGCGACATCCTTAGGTGAAGGAGGCAGATCTAGGCGAGGAACGTCGCTACCGTCTTCGTTTTTGTCCGGGGGTATTGCTTTGTATTTGATCATCAGGGGTGTTGCGATCAGTCCCGGAATGACCGTGTTAACGCAAATATTGTGCTTTGCCCACATGTAGGCAAGGTTGTTCGTAAGACTGATTACGCCCGCTTTCGCTGCAGAGTAGTGGAGCATTCCCGGATTGCCTTTGGTACCTGCTACCGAGGAAATATTTATTATCTTGCCGTCCTGTTGTTTGATCATTTGTTTGCCAGCGGCCATACAACAGTTAAATGTGCCAGTTAGATTGAAATCGATTAACTTCACCCATTCCTCATAGGGTGTGTCCTCGGGATTCTTCATAGAAGAGCCGCCGCCAGCGTTATTAACCATGATGTCGACCCGGCCAAATTCCTCAATCGTGGTTGAAATTAGTGAGTCTACTTGCTCGGGTATAGTGATATCTGTCACGACGGGGAGGGCGCGTACACCTAACTTAGAGATTTCTGTAGCAACGTTCTCAAGAGAGTCACGGTTACGACTGGCGAGAATAATGGACGCTCCTGCGCGCCCGTATTCCATGGCTATTTCTGTCCCGATTCCGCCTGCTCCTCCTGTGACGACCGCGACTTTGTCTTTAAGGTCAAAGGGTGAATTCATGATTTAAACCTCAACGCCGCATAACGATAAAAATGACTCTTTCTGTTTTTCACTCATTTCAGAGAATAGAGGAACTTTTGTATCGGTAAGAGGTAAGTCAGCAAACTCGGGCGAAGCTGATTGCAGGGTTG
>TARA_B100001121_G_scaffold176209_1_pt1 | contig 15460 bp, 6 predicted proteins | sample TARA_B100001121 | Tara Oceans TARA_B100001121 (sample SAMEA2622817) | marine metagenome | biome: marine biome (ENVO:00000447); feature: surface water layer (ENVO:00002042); material: "saline water (ENVO:00002010), including plankton (ENVO:xxxxxxxx)" | depth 5 m
CCAAAAATGAAAATAAGTTATCATGCGCCTAATGGAAAACTATTTGTAGAATTACTAGATGAAGCAGATAACCGGCTCAGTGATACGCATGCTCTAACCGGGGCATACCAGATAGATAAGGATATTAAATGGCAAGATACGTCTATTGATAAGGTCGTCGGTAAGGAGATTTTTGTGAGGTTTGTTCTAGAAGGTGATGCTCAAATATTTGATGTCAGTTTTGATGGGGTCAGCTCTCTATCTGAAAATATCGCAAGTATTGGTTCTTCAGATAACAGGTTCGTTTTGCCTCCTAGAAATAATTATTATATGAATCAGGTTCCCGCTTTTGTTAAATCTTATCAAAATTTGAAACTTTTTCCGAATGAAGATCCGAAGCTAAAAGGAATTCAGTCGGGCTATCAGTTAAAGAACCAAGATAAGAGTGCCAATTTAAGCACTAGGAAAATAAGCTTGCCCGGAGAAGATATGAAAATCACATGTGATCCTGGAGCGGGGACCATAAAGGTTTCACTCTATGACGATAAAAATGACTTAATCGCATCAAGTCGGATTATTTCAGGAGATTTAAAAGTTAGGGAATCTATTAAATGGAGAGATGATTTGAAGTTAACCAAGTTTGTTTCAAGACCGGTCAGCTTAAAAATTGATCTAAGTGCTGATGCTAAAGTCTACGCAATAAGATTTGATGATCTTTTTTGGGACTAGATCATGATTTTATCGATAACCTGATGCTCGTGATCTTGAGGGCCAAGTTTGAGATTTGATCCCATTCTACCAATTATTGAATTATATAGGTCTAGGCCTTGCGCCTTAACGTCAATAATCTGCCCGGTCTTGAACCGGCCGCCAGCACTCGAAATTGCATGAAAAACACCTGAGAGTTCTCTTTTCACGTTATTGTGTCTTCCATCTCCAGACTCAGTTGAAATAGTAAACAGTGAGTTATCAAGAATTGTTTTACCGTTGGCTTCTTGCACATTGTCCAAACGGTTCATGAAATAAGCAATTTCGTTTAATTTCATGTGTGCGTGGGCTCGTAGCTGTTTGTTTTCCTTTTTTTCGTCAAACTTGTGCCACCATTCATGACTACAGCCACCTGAACCTCCCCGACCCAATTCGGTGGAATCGTTAAAACTATATTTTAATTTGTTATTATATTTATAGTCACCCTTCAATCTGATTCTTTCTCCAGCTGCCAAGAAAGTGATGGAACCGAACCTTGCTCTATCCATTTCAATGGCAAGAGCATATAGATCCGCCAAAAGTCTCCACTCACTCCTTAATTCATCAAGAACCATGTCTATTCCTTCTCCTCCTGGGTCAGCTGGGCCGCCATGAGGTAATCTGGAAGGTGGAGGTATTTGAATTCCCTTAGTTTGCAAATCTGGGGCAGAGAAGGCTCGCCTTTCATATTCACGAACTCTATCTAAATGATCTTTTATTTTTGATTTTGAGGCTGAACCTAGAGGAGAATTAACGCTGGTGAAGTACCTGTACTGTTCTAAAACGGAATCGAGGACACTTTGTCTGATACGCTTTTCATTGGCATCTTGTTCGCTTGAACTAGAAAAAACTCCGAATACGCGATTAAACAAATCACGAGGCTTCTCTTGCATTCTAGCTGATACAGTTCCGTCCAAATTATAACTATGGTGGTATCTTCCTACTCTACTTCGACGGAAAAAGGTTCCTGCTACGAGAGAAGGAATGATTCCTTTTGGTGTTCCGTTTGGATGAACTCCATGCCGAATGGCTTGATCGATAGATGCTCCTCCGGCTTTTGCTTCACCACCTGCTGGTTCAGCCGTAAATGATGCCGTTGCTCCGTCGAAATGAGCATTGATTCCGCGGACGTCACAACGGACATGATCAACGTTACGCATGATGAGTAACTTATCCGACAAGGGTTTTAGTGGTTCAAGGACGTCACTAAACCCTTCGTCTTGAAGTGGAGTGGGTATACCTAAACCGAAAAATATATTGAAGGCCCTTGTAGGAACATTTTTTTGGTCGGCACCGTAAGCTTTGGTGTTTACCATTTCTTCCATTAGAGGCAACCCGATGCCAACAGTTCCTAATCCCTTTAGTAAGGATCTTCTGTTAATTTGTTTTCTCATCAGTCTTGAATTTTTTTCTGATACATGAGTTCACTCAGTGCGATTGCAGTTATGACATCAGAGTATTTGCTTCCACTATTCTGTGCCGCCTTATAAATTTTGTCAACATGGCTGACGTCATCTGCTCCCAAAGGTCGCCCCATGGCAAATTGAACCATCTTCCAGACCAGGGTCTTCATGACTCTGTCACTTCCGGCAATGATATTCATGAGTTCTGCTGAAGATTTAAATGCTATTGAATCGGATTTTCCTGGTATTAATAGTTTGCCATCCTCTCTCAACATATTCTTAAAGTTATCTTTTTCTTGATATGCCCCAAGTCCATCAAATCTCTCCAAACCGAAAGCGAGTGGCTCAAATCTTGAGTGGCAACCTCCGCAGCTTGAATTTGCTATCCTTCTTTCAGCGATGATTCTCTGACTTAGCCCTGGCTCAGAAGGGACTGGTGTTGTATCAACACATGGTGGAGGGTCCTTAACAACGCCTCTAAGGATATCATTTAAAATAAATAAGCCTCTAGTGACCATTGATGCCTCATCTCCTCCCATCGTTAATGTGCTTCCTTGTGTTAGTAAACCGCCCCGTGATGGAATGAATTCCAAATTATAGCGCTCTAGTCCGTCTTTATCTTTTGGAGTTATACCGTAATGAGTGGCTAATGCTGGAGTGAGATAAGTAAACTGAGCATTAAAAAGTTCAGGTAAGGGTCTCCTTCTATGCCAGACTAGCTCTTCAAAGAAACTGATGGTTTCTTGCTTCATATCCTCGGCAAGTTGAGAGTTCCATTTTGGATAATGTTTTTTATCAGGGCGAAGGTTTGATAATTGATTAAGGTTTAACCATTGTTTTAGAAATTGGATTGATTGGTATATGGCTTTAGGGTCATCAAGCATTCTGGCAACCTGTTTTTGAATGCTGTTTGAATTATTGAGCCTCCCTTGCCTTGCTTCTTCGTGGAGTTGAATGTCTGGTGATGATCCCCAGACGAGATAACTCAGTCTAACGGCCAACTCATCATCACTGACCAATTCACCATTTTCGTGGCTTTCGATGCGATAAATAAAACGGGGAGATTGTAGCATGGCTTCGAGTACCATCTTTACTGAATTGTAATAACTGGCACCTCCCGCCACGGCTGAAGTTGTAATGCCTCGGTAAATAATTAATTCATCATTACTCAATGGTCCTCTAAGTACCCAATGGCCCATTGGTCGAAGAAAGTTGGCCATATTTTTGTCGGTGAAACTTTGATTATTTGTGAAGCGCTTAGAGAACGATTCTATATTTATTTTCCGGACTATTTGAGACGCTAGATTGGCGTAGGCTTGGATATGCGCTATATCTACATTGAGATTGTAGGATGTATTTGAAAATCCATCAGCTCTCAAGTCAGGAGGTAATTGCTTTTTGGCTTCTTGAGATATATCCACACCAAAAGTCGATTTAACCGTCGATATATATTCATCAACGGTCAGTCTTCTAGCGAGTTGAGAGTCTTTATTTTGTGCATGTACATATACGGCGGGGTCAATCTCTTCTAATGACCAATGCGCACCATTATCGATCCATTCTCTAATAATATTTTTTTCTTCAATTGTAAGTGGAGTTCTTTTTTTAGGCATTTCATCTTTGGAAATACTTTCCCAAAGTAGGCTTTCTTTAGACTTTCCTTTTATGATGATAGAATCATCTTCAAAGGCAGTGACCTTTCTTGAAAGATTCAGATCGCCCTTTGAATTCGAACTGTCATGACATTCTAGGCAATGGTTTGCTAGTAATGGAGCTACTTGACGTTCAAAAAATCTATAGTGGTTTTCATTATCTTTAACAGCGATTTCACTCTTTCGATTTGTACCTGCGTTAAATTTTCTGTTGATTTCAGCTTTGCTGATAACTTTTTTATACAGTGATAATGAATAGACACTACCTAACCACGGACGGTTGCCAGTCGATTCATTACCAATAAAAAAAAGATAATCATTTTCCCAGTTAGATAGATTTCCCTGAACCTTTATATTTTTTATCAGTTTTCCATTGATGTAGAGTTTGGCTTCATTGCCACCAAATGTATAAAATACATGAGTCATTTGGGTTTTTAGAAACTGATTCGTTTTCATTGCCGGCAATCCATTATTACTAGTTCTTGTGGTGCGTATTCTTATTTGAAGAGCTTTACCTTCTTGACCGATGGTGAGATTGCGGTCAGAGGTTCCACCGGATAGGGAAAAGATACGGGCTGGGCCTTTCTGAATTAAATTTGCAGGCTTGAACCATAGTTCAAGGCTCAGAGAATTGTTTTTCTTTACGTCATTGATAAAACTTGATGGTGGTTTTGTAGATTGAGCGCTGGAACCTTCAATGAAATGGATACCATCATCTTTGAATTGAATCTTTCTTTGATCGTTAAACTTTAAATTAATATCAGAATATGATCCCGATTTGTTTAAGATGAAATTGTTGGATGGACTTTTGAAATCGTAAGAGAGCTCCGCGACTGATTCAGGTTTCTCCATGGCTGTGACTAAACACGTGTCTGCTAGGAAGAATAATGAGATAACAAATGAAACGGCTCGCAAGTTCATATGGAAGGTTATTAAAATGTTATCAGGGTTTGATGCCCATTAGCGACTTGTAATTAATTTTTATTCGTTCTTTTGTCCCTGCGCTTATTATTATATCAAAGAGTTTTTTAGAAGCTTCAGGCGAAATTAACGGGTCGCCTGAAGCTTTTTGCCAATCTACTAGTAGTTGTTTTAATTTGTTCAATTTTTCAGAATATTTTGAATCATCTGCCAAGTTTTTAAATTCATAAGGGTCACTCTCAAGATCATACAATTCATAGAGCGGTGGTCTTTTTGATATTTTATAGGCTTGGCGAACTTGTTCGCTAGCCGAGTTCATTAATTCTGATTCTGAGGCAGACAAGAACTTCTTACTCATTGTAAAGTCATAACCGGGATTTATCTGGCCTGATAAAGGATTTAATATGAGTTTGAATCGTTCATCTCGAATTGCTCTCTGAGGCCATGGATTATGATTAGAGTGTACGTGATACTCAGTGGCCATGACTTTTCTCCATGATGGGTTTTCACCGTGAATTATTTTTTTTAGTGATTTACCCACCAATGAATTAGGTTTTTTTAGTTCAGCGATTTCACAAATTGTAGGAAATAGATCAAGTGTACTAACAAGTTCCTTTCTTCTTTGGTTTTCTTTTGCTCCAGGCCAACTAATAATCATAGGAATGCGAACTCCACCCTCGTAGCATGTTCGTTTGCCTCGAGGAACATCGGCTCCGTGATCACCTATGTAAATGATGACTGTATTTTTAAAATTATCGGATTCTTTTAAAGCATCGATTAGTTCCCCGATGTAGTGGTCGAGGCGCATTATGCAGTTATAGTAGTCAGCGGTTTGTTGACGAATTTCCGGATGATCAATTCCAATAAAAGGCAAAGCTTTAACATTATCAGCCATTAAAGGTTTTTTGGGTATCTCATTAACTTGAGAAATAAAAGGACGATGAGCGTCAGGATAGTTCACCTGAAGATAAAAAGGCCTTCGGCTCGTTTTAAAAAATTCCGCGGCTTTTTTTCGATAAAGTTCAGGCTTATTGCGTTGAAAGTTACTCTTAGGAATTTCTTTATAATCAAATCTAAATGCTGACTTCGGTTTGATGTGTAGCTTTCCTATTATTCCTGTCCGGTATCCACCTTCTTTTAAAGTGTTGACGAGATTAGGAATCTTTTCTGAATACATTTCGTAGTTCCAAGTTGCTAAGCCAATTTGTCCATTCTGGTGAGGATAAAGGCCTGTTAAAAAAGCGGCCCGAGATTGTGAGCATCCAGCCTGAGGAACGTAAGCATTTTCAAAAAGTGTTCCAGAGGCGGCGAGCTTATCCAGATGAGGGGTTTCGATTGGAGTGCCATAGCAACCAATTTCTGGGCCGTTGTCCTCGGATACGATTAAAAGAACATTTGGAGGCCGTGCCTCTGCCAAAGCATTTAAGGCAATAATTGTTATTACAATAAGTGAGCGGTTCATAATTAATGTTAATCCATATTTTGGTTATGGAATTGACATCTAAAATTCAATATCTTGATTGTAATTAGGCTTTGCTGCAAGATCTCTATTATATGTCATTTACATTCCTAAATTTCCTACGGTTCCTATTTTTTTTGATATTTGTCGGGTTTTCAGTTTTATCAGGTGCTTCCAAAAAACCGAATATACTTCTCATTGTCACTGATGATCAGTCACCACTGACACTATCTTGTTATGGGAATACTGTATGTGACACACCGCATCTAGATAAATTAGCAGCTTCAGGTATAGTATTAGATCAAGCCTATCACATGGGATCTATGAGAGGTGCTGTTTGCTCACCCTCAAGGACAATGATCATGAGCGGTAGAACTCTTTGGCATCTTCCTCCGCGCGGTAAGAAACATCGAAAAATCGAAGAAGGCATTACTGGTGGAAAAAATATTCTCAACAATACTATTCCGGCGGTTTTTAATCGTTCTGGATACGATACCTTCAGGACATGTAAAAAAGGAAACAGTTATGATTTGGCTAACAATTTATTTACCACTGTTATGGACAAAACGAGCCGCGGCGCTTCTGAAAAAAATGGTAGTCAGTGGCATGGTCAAAGAGTCATTGATTTTTTGAGTTCGAGGAAAGGTGCAAGATCAAATAAACCATTTCTTATCTACTTCGGCCTGTCTCATCCCCATGATGATCGCGTAGGACGAGATGATTTGTTAAAAAAATACGGGGCCGTGAATCTTAAGAAGCCACCCACAAAAGTAAATCCTAAGTCACCTCAACTTCCAAAAACTTGGTTGCCAGAGCACCCTTTTCATCACGGTCATCCAAACCTTAGAGATGAGTGCCACGTTCCAGGAGTTTTAACTTCTCGAACCGAGGCAACTATAAGAAATGAGCTGGGAAGAGAATACGCCTGTATCGAAAATATTGACGAACAAATCGGGCGAGTCATAGCGCATCTTAAAAGTTCCGGGGAACTAGAAAATACGTACATCATTTTTACCGCAGATCATGGTATTGCAGTTGGTCGTCATGGTTTGGTGGGTAAACAAAACCTTTACGAGCATACCTGGAGAGTTCCGTTTATTGTTTCTGGACCAGGCATAGCCGCAGGAACTAGGGCAAAAGGAAATGGTTATCTTTTAGATATTTTACCCACGATCTGTGATCTCGCTGATATTGAAATTCCTGATACAGTCCAGGGGCAAAGTTTGGAACCTGTACTCATGGGGAATAAACAGGTGGTTCGTAATACTCTTTACGGTGCCTATTGTGGAGGAACTAAGCCAGGGATGAGGTGCGTTAGAAGAGGGGACTGGAAGCTTATAAAGTATGATGTTTTAGACGGTCAAGTAAGGGAGACACAACTTTTTAATCTGGCTAAAAATCCTAATGAATTTCTTCTAGAGCATCATGATGATTCAGTTGTTAAGTTTAACGGTCATAAACCTGATGAAATACAAAAGGATCTCGCTGAGTTGCCTGAGTACGCTGAGAAACTTGCTGAGATGGAGGCTCTCTTACTAAGTGAGATGAAAAGACTCAAAGACCCTCACCGTTTTTGGGATCAAGTTAAAGACTAAAACCAAATCTGAATTACATTCATTATTATAATCTATGCCGTACCGACCTGATATTGATGGTCTTCGTGCACTAGCTGTTATCGGAGTCATTCTGTTTCATGCGGACCTTGGTCTGAGTGGTGGTTTCGTTGGGGTGGATGTTTTTTTTGTTATATCTGGGTTTCTTATCACCAGTCTTATTATAAAAGATATTAAATCGAATCAATTTTCACTTTCAGGATTTTGGGAAAGGCGAGCGAGAAGAATTTTTCCTGCCTTATACGTGGTTACTATCACAACCATTGGTTTGAGTTATCTTTTTTTATTACCTAAGGATTTTGAGATTTTGGGTGGTTCTGTGATCGGGTTATCATTTTTTTCTTCCAACATCTTTTTTTGGAAAAATACGAATAGCTATTTTTCGGGTTCGGCAGAAGAAATGCCCTTGCTACATACTTGGTCGCTTTCTTTGGAGGAACAATTTTATATTATTGTTCCAATTGTTTTTTTGTTATTATTTAAATGGCGTCAGTTTGACAAACTTTTTTGGGTGATAAGTGCTGGTACACTTTTGAGTCTTTTAATTTCGATAGTGGGCACCACTCATTATGAATCTGCATCTTTTTATCTTTTGCCAACTAGGGCTTGGGAACTTGGTGCGGGTTCAATCATTGCGACTTCGAGACCGATTAAATCTTATCGTTTAAGAACAATTTTTAGTGTTTTTGGTATCCTAAGCATTTTGTTTTCATTTATCTTTTATGATCGAAGTTCTTCTTTCCCGGGCCTTTCTGCAGTGCCTCCTGTTTTAGGTACAGCCCTTATCATTTGGTCAGGTGTCGGGTTTGGGGAAATAAGTCGACTACCTATTGTTCTTAAGGTTCTTTCAATAAGACCGCTCGTCTTCATAGGCCTTTTATCATATTCACTTTATTTATGGCATTGGCCGTTACTCGCTCTTAACGAGTATATAGTTATTGGGAGAGATTCAATTTTGGTTAAACTCACCATTGTTCTCGTATCATTTTTGTTATCAATAATTTCATGGAAGTATATTGAGCAACCCATTAGAAAAAAGAAAATAGCCTGTTCTCGATTCTCGATTTTTTCTCTTTCTGCAATTGGTCTCATTTCTTTGGTTGGATGTTCCTCATTCATATTGATGAATGCTGGTTTTGTTTCTAAAGTCTCCAAGGAAGTTAGTGATAACGAGAACAGGGGGCTAAGTGAGGATACTTTTTTTGATTATGATTTGGCGGCCAAAGATTTTCCTGAAAATAAAATTGTGTTAGGTCATAAAGGTTATGAGCCCTCATTTTTTCTTTGGGGTGACAGTCATGCCATGGCAATATCTAGGGCTCTTGATCTAGCCGGTAAGGAGTTTTCAATTGGGGGGCTTTCTGTGGTTAAGACCTCTACCTTGCCGATCCTTGATTGGCAAACATCGGAGTCCTCTCAAATCTTATATAATGAACAAATATTAAAATATCTTACTGCTGAAGAACAACGTAAGACAATAAAGCATGTTGTTTTGGCAGGTAGGTGGTGGTTGGCGTTTAATCAGTCCCTAAAAAATAAAACCAATGTAGAAGAATCTTTAATTCGAACGATTACCAAAATTCAATCTCTGGGTTATTCAGTGAGCATTTTTCTCCAAGTTCCTCAATGGACCGATTATTGGCATACGCCTAGTAGTTTCCCGTTTCATTATAATTGGAAAAATCTTTCTTGGGGTTATTCTGATATAAAGATCTCTGATCAGTTGCTTAAAAAGCGCTTTAGCGCTCAGAATGAAATGTTTGAAAGAATTCGTGAAAAGATTCCAAATTTAAAGATAATCGATCCATTGCCAGTTCTTATTAATGCAGATGGTTATTATTATTTTAAAGATAATAACAATTGGATTTATTACGATGATGATCACATTAGTGCTAATGGAGCAAGGAAGCTAAAACCGTTGTTTCATTTCCTAAATTCTGAAACCTAAATTAATTTTTCGTTGAGATTGTAGAGATTTCACTGATACAATTTATCCAATTTCAATATTCAATAAATCATGAGTACATACACGAAACGCAGAAAATTTCTTTCACTCACTGCTGGAGCTATGGGTTTTCAGATTGTTCCCAGGCATGTTCTTGGTGGTTCAAAACATACTGCTCCGAGCGAAAAACTTAATATCGCAGGTATTGGTATAGGAGGAATGGGATCTCATAATCTTGCCCAGTGTGCTAAATCTGAGCAGATCACGGCTCTGTGTGATGTTGATCACAAGTATGCAGCTAATGTGATGAAGCGATACCCCAATGCCAAACGTTTTCATGATTATCGTGAGTTATTATCGAGTAATGTGGATTTTGATGCCGTGATAGTAGCAACTCCTGACCACACTCATGCCGTCATTTCCGCAGCTGCGATGCATGCAGGTAAGCACGTTTATTGTCAGAAGCCATTGACTCATGATGCTTATGAGTCGCGTGCTCTGGCAAGAATTGCTAAACAGACTGGCGTTTCTACTCAGCTTGGAATTCAAGGGCATTCAGGAGAGGGCAGAATGCTTATTAGTGAATGGATATGGGATGGTGCAATCGGTGAAGTGAAGGAAGTTGAAGCTTGGTGTAGTTTATCTTATGCTCCTCATGGACATGCATCTTGGAGTTCTCCTTGTAGTGATCGTCCGTCTAAGATTCAGCCGATACCAGAAGGTATGGATTGGGAAAACTGGATAGGTCCTGCACCGATGAGGCCTTACCATTCCTGTTATCACCCCAAGGTATGGCGTTGTTTTTGGGATTTCGGATCAGGAATGATGGGTGATAGGGGAGTTCACACTATTGATGCTATTGTTTCTTCTCTAAAGCTTGGTCATCCTGAAAGTATTGAATGCCATCAAGTCAAAGGTGGGACTAAAGATGTCCACCCCGAAAGCGCTATCATTGAATTTCGATTTCCTCAAAGAGAGGGATTCCCTCCACTTAAACTTACCTGGCGTGAAGGCTCAGAGCCCCCTAGACCAAAAGAACTAGAGGAAGGAAGAAATTTTCCAAAAGAAGGTGGAGTTATATATAAAGGTAGTAAAGGTATGCTCATGAACGATGTCTATGGTGGTAGCCCCAGACTTATTCCGGAAACGGCTATGAAGGCATTTAAGAGGCCCAAGAAAATTTTGCCACGAGTCAAAGACGGGCATGAGCAGGACTGGATTAGAGCGTGTAAAGCCGGCAAGTATGACGGTGCTGGAGCTCACTTTGGTTATGGAGGGCATCTGACCGAGATCACTCTACTTGGTAATGTTGCCAAGAAATTTCCTGGAAAGAAACTTAATTGGGATGGTGAATTGATGCGGGTTACTAACCATGATGAGGCTAACGCTTGGGTTAGACGCCCTTATCGAGATGGGTGGTCGCTTGATAAATTAGCCTAAGGATTAGCAACTTTTTCTATTTTTAGCCTTAGATATTGTGAACCGCTGAGAGGAGTTGATGAGCGCATCACAATATCAACGAGCCCTTCTTCGTTGAGAGATTCTGATTGAGTGATAAAAATTTCATTAGAATTTTGCCAGACCACTAGGTCAGAAGACATTTCAAGCCTAATAGACGTACCAGTGAGGTCAGCTTGCTTTGAATATCGAATAATCAGATGTCGCTCAGAATCGAAATTGATTGTAAAAGGTGAGTTTGGAATTTGATCACTACTTCCCAGTGCATTTTCAGCAAAGTAATTTAGACCATCTTTATCACTATCCGCATTGTCTTGGATGAATAACTCATTAAGGTCTTCGGTTCCTGGGCTTCCTTCAATACTAGAGCTCTGGATCCAGTTATTAAAGTTGGAGTGATCTGGATTATTTTGTGGTTGGATTAATACGAGACTGAACCCTTCACCGTCAGCTTTTACAGGCCATGGTAACTTATCATCGTAAGAAAATTCTTTAATATTATTATTGGCTAGGTCTACTAGGTGAAGACGTTCTCCACCATTAGAAAGGCTAGTACCATTATTAAACTCACCACTCGCTAAATGTTTTGACTGGTCCGGGTAGCGTGTCAGAAAAGCTGACCTATCTTTGGCGATTACAACGCGCTCTCCAAGTTCTAATATTTTCGATGATTGAAACTCGTAATCAATACCATTAATAAAACGCATCCCTGAGAGATTGGTTTTTTTCTCTCCAATGTTCATGATTTCGATAAATTCAAACTGATCCTTGTCGATGAAACCTAACTCTAATTCCTGATTACTTAAGGGTGCAGGGTTATACATAATTTCCGAAATTACGATATTGTCTTTCGATGCTGGTTCTGAGTTTGAAGTGCTTACTATTGTGACATTGTCACTGCCAACAACTTCGCCAGAGTAGTCTAACGCCTCTAAGATAAATGAATTGCGGCCAGGGGATACTGGTAACGAAGTCGTCCAGGTATTTGAATCTGTCCATTTGATCGGGAGACTAACAGCCGATTCTTTGATTCTGATTTCTCTTACATTAATCCATCCTTTACCCTCTATTTCAGCAGTGTTGTTAACTGTTTGAGTGTTCGGTGATTGAATTGAGAAGTTTACTTCTGGAATTGATCTTAGCTGGGACAAGACATTCCTCGAACGGTTGTTAATATAATTTAGGTGATTGGACCAGTTTTGCCTGGGGTCAAAAGTTCTTAGGTGGTTAACCCACTTTGACATGTAATTATTGTTGTATGTGGTACTAATAATATCATGGAGGTGACCGTAGTAGATTCTTTTTCTGGACTCGTTTTGCGTTAGCCGACGGCACTCTGGATTAGCCGTTATGGATCGGTTTGCATCAAATGCAAAATCCATGTCATGTGGTAGGAACATTACTCTATCGTCAGGAAATGCATAATACATTCCATTGTGTTGACTCCCTGCTCCCGCATTGTCTCCGGCGCCTGATAGTACGGCATATGACATTCCACGCAACCAATGGTCAACGTGTACAACGTTTTCAACCTCAGCCTCAAAGTCCGAGTTTGATTTACTGAATAACTTTGCGTAATTCATGATTGGTTCAAAGTTATTGGCCTCACGATTATTTTTTTTCAGATAAAACCAGCGATATTTTTCGGGATCATCACCAAGGTTCTGAACAGAAGTTCCGGTTACTCCATCAGGTTGAGGTCTTTTTAATTCAGACGCATTAGTTGTTGTAGGATAATATATCAGCTCATATTCGAAGAGATTACCATCACCATCGTCCCCGAATTGAGATTGTAGAAAGACTTCATCATACCTTGCCATTTGTAGAGTTGCTCCCCTCGTGTGCTTGTCTAGTGGAGCCATGACCTTAATGAAATCATAATAGCGACTCACAACGCCTCCACTGTTGGCAATCATAATATCAAACAATAATTCAATCTGTCCCGAACCTACTCCTTCAGACCTATCGATAGCCAATGATTTATGTATTCCCCTGTAGAGCTGATCTCTGCCAAAGTTGAAATTATAGCCTACTCGAGGATCTTGACTCCTTGCCCTCTCGCTACCTTTGAGCCTCATTTGGACGTCATAGTATATTTCTTCCTCTCTATCAATGACGGTAACGCCTACCCTTCCGTTGCTCATCACTTCTGTTTCTTGATGAATGAAATCACGTTCTTCATTAGTGATGACAATCCTAAAATTATGCCAACCATTTGTTGCAGCTAGACCATCATCAACCTTGTAAAGTGCTCTTGAGTTGGGGCCGCCTTTCGGAAAGTATGAGGAGTTACCCGTGCTGTCTTTACCCTGAACGTAGAATTGGACGACTGACTTTCGGGATTGTGCGGGAATTACTGCCTCATATTTGGTTCCACGCCTTCCCATGGTAATACTCTTAAAAGATCTTCCGTTAACTGAATAGTAAAGTCGCATCGAGCCGATACCGTCTGGGTCATTCGCTTCCACGCTGACATTAACTATTTCATTTTCGGAAGGCACCGCAGGTGAATGAATAAGTCCTTCATAGGTTGGTCCAATATTTTCTAGGCGTGTTGAGTTTGGTTTTGAGGGTGTTCCAATGTTTGCTGGTCTATCAATAGATGTTGTTTTGGGTAGTCTATTAAAATATAGCCTAGAGTGTATCAGGTTAGTTCCTGAGACCCACCTTGCTCTAAAAGATATTTCGTATTCAGTCCCATTCCTTACCTGACTCAATAAAGTTGTTTCTATTTGGTTATGCATGTGTCCGGTTGCGGATGATGCTCGTATCCTGAGTACCTTATTGTTAGGATTATCTGGATCATTAATAATCTCACTTTTTCGGTGGGTGCCTCTCAGTCTCCAATGATCAGTGCCTTGAGAGAAGTTAGTGTTTCTGAGGATTTGCCGGGCTCGTCCGTCAGGGTCTTCAATGACTTTAATGTCATCAATGAGTATTTCACCGGCATCTAAAAGACCAATATTAAACTCTCTCCATTGTGAATCTGGACCTCTGCTAGAAGATGCGGTGCCTCTGTAGCTGTAGGTTTTCCATGAGGTTTTAGTGGCTTCCTCACTTTTGCTCCAAGCTTCACCTGATTGGTTGTCGGCATTTAGATCTAGTAGTTCGAGTGATGCTCCACCTCCATCGGCATCTGATGGCCATCTCCCGCTGTCAAAATAGCTTACCGTATCTACCGGGTTGTTGTCTTGATCTCTAAGAATAATTCTTTCGCCTGATCTTGATAGTGATCCATCAAACTCACCAATTATTCTCGCATTAGGATATGCGTTCCCGAATAGTTCTTTATCATTTACAATGCATGCATGTTCGCCAGGGTCGAGAAACGTTCCGGGCTGGAATTTGAACTCAATTCCATCATTAAAGTCCCATCCTTCAAGGTTAACTTTCTGAGTTGAACGATTGGCAATTTCTATCCACTGATTCCTCGAGTTTCTATAAGGAGTCCCTTTGCTTCCCTCGCTGGTCCTGATTCTTGTTTCAAGGGACGCGCCAAACACCATATCGCTACTTGAAGCAGATCCTTGATGAGTCTCTACTGATAAAAGATTTTGACCTGCTTGTAGTAATTCTAATGGTATTGATATTGTCTTGATTGTTGCATTGCTAACGGTTGGGCTTGCGAATTGATTTGGATTGACTGTCCCTTCCGGCATATTAAAGCGACCTACAACCGTTCCGTTAAGATAAAAAATCGCACCGTCATCGATTAGATGGTTTAAAATTAATTCATCTGTCTGTCTTATAAGATCAATGCCTACGTTGAAATTAGTTTCGAAATAATAAGTCGTGGTTCCTGATGAATATTCATCTCTAGACCAGGCGGTTTCCAATGGTACAGGAAGGTTTCCTGTTTCTCTCCCTATTGGGCCAATGCCTTGCTCCCATGCGTTACCCAAAGAATGATTTAACTGATGCCAGCCTTGAGGTTGACCATTTCCAGAGCGGTCGAATCTCCACACTGAATTAAAAGGAACAATATTAACGGTTTCGAATGTTGGTGGAATTTCTTTTATGGCCGCTAATCCAGGAGGGTTGTAGCAAATTTCACTAATTACTACTTGGTCATTAAAACTGAATTGGTTTTTTGATAGTGGAGTAGGCCCTTGAGGAAAAAGCCATTCACCATCTTTTTCGCTGGCCCTTCCTCGTAGTCGATTAGTTTGTTCGCGAGAGTCAAGAACTGAACTTATGGACTTATTGTATAAAAATATTTTTTCACCATTCTTTGGTCTGAATCCCAGAGTGTCTTCATCAATGACAACAATCTCTTCAGTATT
>TARA_B100001121_G_scaffold127426_2_pt1 | contig 15285 bp, 15 predicted proteins | sample TARA_B100001121 | Tara Oceans TARA_B100001121 (sample SAMEA2622817) | marine metagenome | biome: marine biome (ENVO:00000447); feature: surface water layer (ENVO:00002042); material: "saline water (ENVO:00002010), including plankton (ENVO:xxxxxxxx)" | depth 5 m
CAGTATCAAATGACAATTATCTTAAAAGATATCAAATCAAATCACCTTTAATAAAAAATTATAGCACTTTAAACTCAAGGTTTTCTGTAGAAACGATATCTGATGACTCCTCTTTTTCATCTTCTATAGACATAATTGAAGATCTATCAAAAAAAGATAGTGATAAGTACGAGTATATTTTTCCAAATTTTGAGTACACAAAAGAAACTTACTTAAACAATAATTTATTTGATACAATAGGTTATAAATCTAGCGGAAATTATCACAAATTTAACACCAATGTTGATGAAGTAGATTTAGTTAACGATTTAGTATTTAGTTCAAATAGCAACAATTTTTTAAAAAATTCAGATACAAGCTATAAATTTTTATTAAGAAATATAAATACCTATGGTGATTTATCAAATAAATATAAAGATGATAAAGATTATAAACTTTTTACCTCTTTTTTGTATAATATTAGATATCCACTATTTAAAGAAACAAATAATGGCTCGCAATTCTTAACTCCCTTGATGTCTTTTAGATATAGTCCTAACAAAGGGTTTAATTTAAAAAATGAAAAAGAATTAATTCGTTTCCAGGATTTATTTAATTTGGATAGAGTTAGCAACAAAACAATAGAATCAAGGGAATCTGTAACTTTAGGGTTAGAATATAAAAATCAAAATAAATTTAATAGAGATAGAATAAATTTAGGCCTTGGAGTGAATTTAAAAACAAAAGAAGATGAAGATCTACCTGTTAGTACCACTTTAAATAAGAAAACATCTGATATAATTGGTTATTCTGGAATAAATATTACTGAAAACTTATCTATAGGATATAACTTTTCTATTGATGAAAACTTGAGTGATACCAATTATAGCTTGGCTTCACTCAAATACAATTCCTCAATATTCTCAACGTCATTTGAATATATGGAAAAAAGCCAGCCAATTGGAGAGGAAAGTTACTTAAATAATGTATCAAAAGTAATAATAAATAATAATAATTCATTAGCTTTTGAGACTAATAAAAATTTAGATAAAAATTTAACTGACTACTATAATTTAATATATAAATACAAAAATGATTGTCTAGAGGCATCTGTTATTTACAATAAGCAATTTTATAGTGATAATGCTATAAATTCAGACAAAAATATTTTCTTTAAGATATCAATTATCCCTTTTGGAGATGTAGGAACTGTCAATAATGAAAAATACTAGAAATTTTTACTTAGTATTTTTAGTACTTATAATTAGTTTTATCTCTAATGTATCACTGTCAGAAAATAAAACAGAAATTATTTATAAAATAAATGAGGAAATAATTACAAACATTGACTTGAATAATGAAGAAAAATTTTTAATTTTTTTAAATCCAAATTTAAAAAATTTATTAAAAGATCAGATTACAAAAATTTCAAAAAATTCTCTCATAAATAGAAAAATTAAAGAAGTTGAGCTTAAAAAAATATATGATTTTGAAAAAAGTAATTCAGGAGAAAAATATGTTAAAAGATTTATAAAAAATAGCAAATATAAGAATGATCAGGATTTAAGAAATTCCTTAGAGCAATCAAATCTAGAATATGAATTTTTACTTAAAAATTTTCACATTGATAATATTTGGAGAGAATTTATTTATGAAAAGTTTAAGTCCCAAGTCAAAATTAATGTGGATGTTTTAAAAAAACAAATTCAAGAACAAAAAACTAATTATGAAGAATTAAATTTGAGTGAAATTGTATTCAAAATTGAGGCTAATGGAAATTTAAAAGACTTATCAAAGCAAATTTACGATGAAATTAATTCTTCTGGTTTTGAGGCTGCCGCTAGTATTTATAGCATATCTGAAACAAAAAAATTTGGTGGTAAATTAGGATGGATTAAATCAAGTCAAATTTCTAAAGATATATATAATGAAATCAAAAAAATAGATACTATTACTAAGCCAATTAAAACAAATAATGGATTTATAATATTAAAATTAAATGAAAAAAGAATTGTCGAAAAAAAGATTAATTTAGAGGAAGAATTGCAAAAATTAATTAATACTGAAACAGATAAAGAGTTAAATAAATTTGGATATATATATTTCAATAAGATTAAAAAAAGGACTTTTATAAGTGAAATATAAAAAACCAATATTAATTGTCCTTGGAGAACCCAATAGTGTATTTATTGAAATATTAATTAAAGTTTTAAATAAAATTGTAAAAAAAAAACTAAATTATCCAATTATAATTATCGGGTCAAAGGATTTAGTTAATTCACAAATTAAATTTTTAAAAATAAAACCTCTTTTTAAAATATTAAATTTAGATGACTTTAAATTTAAAGAATTAAAAAATAAAATTTATTTAAAAGATATATACTATAGTTTTCGTAGATCCTTTGAAAAAATTTCGTTTAAATCCAAAAATTATATTTCAAATTCATTTAAAATGAGCTTTAGTTATTTAAGAAATAATTTATCAGATATTATTATAAATGGTCCAGTCTCAAAAAAACATTTTCTTAAGAATAAATACCCTGGAGTAACTGAATACGTCTATAACGAATCAGGGCGTAAAATTTCAAAAAAACCTGTGATGTTAATATTTAATAAGAATTTATCAGTATCTCCTATAACGACGCATGTTCCATTAAAAAATGTAAGTAAAAATATTAACAAAAACATTATACAAGAAAATATTATTAAAATTAACAAATTTTATAAAACAAAACTCAAAATTAATCCAAAAATTGCTGTGCTTGGATTAAACCCTCATTGTGAAACTGGGTTAAAATCAAATGAAGAAACTTTGATAATTGGACCGGCCATAAGAAAGTTAAAAAAACTAAAAATTAAAGTTTCTGGCCCATTCTCAGCAGATACTTTTTTTTTAAAAGAAAATATAAAGCGTTATAATTGTATTGTTGGCATGTATCATGACCAAACTCTAACACCTTTTAAAACATTATTTGGCTTCGACGCTTCAAATATAACATTAGGCCTGCCCTTTTTAAGAATTTCAGTAGATCACGGACCAAACGAAAAAATGATGGGTAAGAATTTATCAAGCACAAAATCATTAGAAAATATATTTAATTTCATTAATTCCATACCATGAGTTTTGTTCCAAGAAAATCTCTAGGGCAAAACTTTTTATTAAACCAAAAAATTATCAAAAAAATTGTAGATTTAGGTAAATTAAATAATGAAAGTACAGTTATAGAAATTGGACCTGGTACAGGAAATTTAACTGAGGAAATAATTAAAAAAAAACCAAAAGATTTTTTTGCAATAGAAAAAGATATAAATTTATTTTCTCAATTAAATAATAAATATAAATCAGATTTGATTTTAATAAATCAGGATGTATTAACAATTAATTGGCAAAGTCTTATAAAAAATAAATGTATAGTATTTGGAAATTTGCCATATAATATATCATCTAAAATCTTAATTAATTGGATTAGATTAAATAATTTAAATGCATTATTTAATAAATTTATCTTAATGTTTCAAAAGGAAGTTGCTGATAGAATTGTTGCAGATGTAAATTCTAGTAATTATGGTCGATTAGCAATACTAACTGCATGGAAACTCAACGCAAAAAAAATTATGGATATAGATCCAGAAAATTTTTTTCCAAAGCCAAAAGTAAAAAGTTCTGTTATATATTTTGAGCCAAAAAGAGATTTTTTTAATCTAAAAAATTCAAGAAATTTAGAAAAAGTTACAGATATTTTTTTTCAGAATAGACGTAAAATGATTAAGAAACCAATAAATATTCTATTTAATGAACCATCGAAAATTATCAATAAATTAAATTTAGATGAAAAATCCAGACCCCAGAATTTAGATTTTTTAACCTTTTTAAAAATTTCAGATGAATATGAGAACCAATAAATTTTAAATCATTTCTCTAATATGTTTATCAATTTTGTTTTTGTCGTAAACTAAAGTATTTTCAAGATAACCAATGATTTCGTTGTAGCACTTATTTAAATCCTCATTAATAACTACGTAATCATATTCATTCCAATGTAAAACGTCTGTATCAAATTGTTTCATTCTCATTTCGATTATTTCGTTTTTACTCTCTCCTCTTGCAACTAGTCTTTGTAATAATATTTCTCTTGATGGGGGCAATATAAAGAATGTAACAAGTTTAAAATCCAGAGTTTGTTTTTTAATCTGCTGCGCTCCTTGCCAGTCAATATCAAATAAAACGTTATGTCCTTTTTCTAAATTATTAAAAACTTGATCCTTTGTAGAACCATACATATTTTCAAAAACATTTGCATATTCAAGAAATGCATTTTTTTTAATAAGTGTTTGAAATTCAGATTGTTTAACAAAAAAGTAATCAACACCATTTACTTCATTATCTCGAGGTTGCCTAGTTGTATGTGATACGGAAATTTTATAGTTTTTTTCTTTTGAAATTTTTTTTACTAATGTGGTTTTTCCAGCTCCGGACGGTGATGATAATATTATCATTTTGCCGTCTTTATTTGAGAACATTAAACTCTAATTTGCTTTGCTCTCTATAAATTTAATTGCATCTCCAACAGTTAAAATTTTCTCTGCTTCACTGTCAGAAATTTCTGAACCGAACTCTTCCTCAAAAGCCATTACTAATTCAACTGTGTCTAAGCTGTCCGCTCCTAAATCATCTATAAAGCTAGATTCGTCTGTAACTTTAGCCTCATCAATACCTAGGTGGTCTGCAACAATTTTTTTAACTTTACTTGAAATGTCATCTGCCATAGTGTTTTTCCTTTTTTAACGTTAATAGTTATTTACTTATGTTTGTCAACTAAAATACATCCCTCCATTAACATGTATTGTTTCGCCAGTTATATAATTTGACAAGTCTGAACATAAAAAAGCTGTACAATTAGCTATATCTTGTGGTGATCCAAATTTATCTAAGGGAATTTTTGATTTAAGCTGATTTTTATATTCATCATTTATTTTTTCGGTCATTGCTGTTTCTATGAAACCAGGAGAAATGCAATTTACTGTTATATTTTTTTTAGCATACTCTAAAGATAGGCTTTTAGACATTGACAATATACCACCTTTAGATGCTGAATAGTTTACTTGACCTAAGTTACCAGTATGACCAACGACTGATGTAATATTAATTATTTTACCAGATTTTTTTTTAAGCATTTTTTTTATAACATATTTGGATAAAAGAAATGTTGATGTTAAATTGATATTAATTACTTTATCCCATTCATCTTTGTTCATTCTTATTGTTAAATTATCTTTTGTAATACCAGCATTGTTTATAAGTACGTCAATTCTATCATCTAATTCTTGACTGCATTTATCAATAAAACTTTCAAGCTCATCATGTGCAGATATATCTTGTTTAATTGAAATCAAATTTTTATATTTATTTTTTAATTCCTCCAATTTTTTTTCATTAGTTCCTGTTATCAATAGATTTGATTTCAAATTTGTAAGAGTATCAACTATTGATGATCCAATTCCTCCAGTTGCTCCTGTCAAAATAATATTTTTATTTTCTAAATTAATCATTGATCTATTCCCTCAATATCCTCAAGTGTATCAATATTCAATACTTTTACCTCTTTGTTAATCCTTTTTATTAGACCAGATAATACTTTTCCTGGTCCTATTTCCACAAATGTTCTTGTTCCATTAGAAATCATATACTCAATACTTTCTCTCCATCTGACTGGACTTTCAATTTGTTTAATTAACAAGTCTTTTATTTCATTAGTATTTAAATATTCTTTTGCTGTTACATTTGAAACAATTTTATATGTTGGTTTTTTTAAATCTTGATCATTTATAAGTTTTTTCATTTTTAAAGTAGCATTTCTCATCAGCTCACAATGAAAAGGTGCGCTTACAGGTAATTTCATATTTTTAATTTTTTTTTCTTTTAATTGAAAAGAGAACTTGTCTAATTCACTATTTTTACCGCTCAATATTACTTGGCCGTTTGAGTTGTCATTCGCAATAAAGCAATTAATTTTTTCAGAACTATTGTTAATTAATTTTTCAATTTCATTTATTTCAATTCCTAAAACGGCTAGCATACCACCTTCTCCCAATGGAACTGCAGACTGCATAGCTTCTCCTCTATTTTTTAGCAATATCAATCCTTGCTCTAAAGTAATGGATTCTGCTGAAGTTAAAGCTGTGTATTCACCAAGCGAATGACCTGCAAAATATCCAAATTTCTTTTGTAAAAATTTTGTCTCCTGTCTTAAAACTTCAAAAATAATATGGCCCACCAAATAAATTGCAGGCTGTGTAAAAGTTGTTTGATTTAATTTTTCTTGTGGACCTTTTAAAATTAGATCTGATATATCATATCCTAATGTATCATTTGCCTTTTCAAAAATCTTCTTTGTGTAATTAAATTTTTTAAATAAATCTGATCCCATACCTACTTTTTGTGAGCCTTGACCTGGGAAAACTACTGAAATCATTATAAAATTAAATGTTTTTTATGTTGTAATTAAAAACTTATAATAGTATATCCAGTTTTTTTTTAAACAATGAATTTTTACGAACATACTATTATTGCTAGACAAGATATAAGCCCTTCTCAACTAAAGCAAGTTGAGAGTAAATATAAAAAAATAATAGAGAGTAATGATGGAAATTTACTTAAGACTGAAAATTGGGGTCTAATGAATCTCTCTTATTTAATTAAAAAAAATAAGAAAGGTAATTATATACATTTTAAAATTGAAGGTAATGGCAAAACAATATCTGAGCTAGAAAAGAATGAAAAAATTGATAAAAACCTTTTAAGATATCTGACGATTAAAGTTAAAAAAATTGATTTAAAAACAAATTATTTTGAAAAAAGTAGTGATGACAAATTTGATAAAGATATAAAAAGAGAGCAAGCTTAACAAAAGATGAAAAAAAAGAAATTTTCTAAAAACTCTAATCAAAGCAATTTTGCAAAGTTAAGTATTTTTCAAAATCAAAAATTTAAATTTAAAAAAAAATGTCCTTTGTCAGGAAAGGGAGCCCCAAATATTGATTATAAAAATGTTAAACTTCTAAAAAAATACACATCTGAAAATGGAAAAATTTTACCATCAAGAATAACATCCGTCAGTTTAAAAAAACAAAGAGAATTATCATTATCAATTAAAAGAGCAAGAAACTTAGCATTGTTATAAAATTATGAAAGTTGTTTTACTGGAAAACTTAAGAAACTTGGGCAACATTGGTGAAATTATAAATGTAAAAAGAGGTTTTGCTAGGAATTTTCTTATACCACAAAAAAAAGCATTATTTGCTTCAGAAAAAAATATTAAAGATGTAGATAAAATAAAATCAGATTTAAATAAAAAAGATCAAGAGAAAAAAAAGATAGCCAAAGATATTGCGGAAAAGTTAAAAGGAAAAATATTAGAAATTAAAAAACTTGTCACAGAAAATAAAGAATTATATGGATCTGTGAAACCAACAGAAATATCTAAAATTCTAAAAGAAAAAGAAAATATAGATTTAAGCTCGTCTCTTATTCAACCAGTCAAAGAAATTAAATCTGTTGGAGAATTTAAAGTTATTTTAAATTTACACTCTGAAATAGAGTCTTCTATAAAAGTAAAAGTTGTTCCAGAAGAACAAATAAAATAGTTATACATTTTTTTCCCCATATACTATTATTGTTGTTAAGCTTTAAATACTAAATTATCTTTTAAATATGGAAAAACTTAATTTAGTAAAAGAAACCTTCAATGAGCCTCCCAATAATGTTGAAGCTGAACAGGCTGTACTAGGATCAATACTTGTGTCTAATGAGATTTTTGACGACGTGTCACCAATTATAACTAGCCAAAACTTTTATGACCCAATGCATCAAAAAATTTTTTCGTCAATTGAAAAACTAATATTTAGTGGAATGTTAGCTAATCCAATTACACTAAAAAATTTTTTTGAAAACGAAAAGGACGATTTAAATATTCCTGACTATTTAATAAAAATTACTAAGTTCTCAGCTTCTACAAGACAAGCTATTGAATATTCTAAATTAATATATGACTTGTTTGTAAAAAGAGAACTCATAAAAATTTCTGAAAATTTAGCATATTCAGCAAAATCAAATGATTTGGACAAGAATGGCAAAACGATAATAGAAGATACTGAAAAAACATTATTTGATTTAGCTGAGAGGGGTAATTTTAATTCATCATTAATTAAATTTGATGAGGCAATGAGACAAACAATTGAAATGGCCACTAGCGCATATAAAAATGAGGAAGGAATAGTTGGTGTACCCACAGGTTTAACTGACCTTGATGGTAGATTAGGTGGATTACATAAATCTGATTTAGTAATAATTGCTGGAAGACCGTCGATGGGTAAAACTGCATTAGCAACTAATATAGCTTTCAATGCTGCAAAAAAAATTCAAGAAAGCGAGAAAAAATCTTGCATAGCTTTTTTTTCTTTAGAAATGTCTTCAGAGCAATTATCAACAAGAATTATTGCTGAGCAATCGAGAATCAAATCAAATGATTTAAGAAGAGGAAAAATTTCTGAGGAACAATTAGATAAATTTATAGAAACCTCAAAAAATATTTCCGAATTACCATTGTATATTGATGAAACACCAGCAATATCAATAGCAGCTTTAAGCAACAGAGCTAGAAGAATTAAGAGATTGTTTGGTCTAGATCTAATTGTAATTGATTACATTCAATTAATGCGGGCTAATTCTGCTAGAGAAGGCCGTGTTCAGGAAATTTCTGAAATTACTCAGGGTTTAAAAGCATTAGCTAAAGAGCTTAGCGTTCCAGTTTTAGCTCTTTCTCAATTATCTAGGGCGGTTGAACAAAGAGATGACAAGAAACCTCAATTGTCTGACTTGAGAGAATCAGGGTCTATCGAACAGGATGCTGACGTTGTAATGTTTGTTTATAGAGAGGCTTACTATTTACAGGGCAAAGAACCAAGGGCTGCTACAGTTGAACATGCAGAATGGCAAGCTAAAATGAATGAAGTTTCACATTTGGCTGAAATTATTATAGGAAAGCAGAGGCATGGTCCCACTGGTAATATAATGTTAGAATTTGAGTCAATGTTTACTAAGTTTAAAGATCTTCAAAATTCTTAATTAAAATTATATAAGCTAATAAGTAATGTTAGCTCAAATTTATAAAAAAAATATTATTGAAAAACCAAGATTTATTTTTTTTGTATTAATTTGTTTTTTAATATTTTTTTCTTATAGTTCTAAAAATTTTAGGTTGGATGCTTCCTCGGAAACTCTTCTAATTGAAGGTGATCCAGATTTAAAATATTTAAATGAAGTTAATCAAAGATATGGTGCAAAAGAATTTCTAGTACTTACCTTTACTCCAGAGGAGGATATGACCTCTGACAATTCAATAAATAATCTTTTGAGCTTAAAATATAAAATTCAAAGCCTAGACTGGGTTCATAATGTAATTACGATTTTAGACATACCGCTATTAAACATTAAAGATGAAACCCTTACAGAAAAACTTCAAAATTTTAGCACTCTTAAAAGTGAGGGGGTAAACAGAATAGAAGGTTTCAATGAAATTTTAAATAGTCCTGTATTTAGAAATTTTGTTATTAGTGAAGATGGAAAAACTACTGGTATTATTGTGTACCTTAAAAAAGATTCTAAACCAAATTTTAAAAATAAAAAAGAAAGAGAAATTTTTAGAGACAAGGTAAAAGAAAAAAATCACCAAAATATTTTAGAGATTAGAGAAGTAATAAAAGGATATGAAAATATTGCGAAAATACACTTGGGTGGAATACCAATGATTGCTGATGACATGATGACATTTATAAAAAATGATATTGTAGTTTTTGGTTTTGGAGTTTTGTTATTTATCATAGCAACTTTATGGTTTGTATTTAGAAAATTAGTTTGGATTATTATTCCAATATCAAGCTGTGTGTTATCTGTGGTTGTTATGATTGGGTTGCTGGGAATTCTCGGGTGGAAAGTTACTGTGATCTCTTCAAATTTTATAGCACTAATGTTGATACTTACTATGGCAATGAATATCCATATGAGTACAAGATTTCTTCAATTAAAAAAAAATAATTCTAGTTTAAAGAAAAGTGATTTAATTCTACTTGCTTCCAAAAAAATGGTATGGCCTATTATTTATACTGTGTTGACTACAATTTTTGCTTTTTTATCTTTAGCTTTCAGCGGCATAAAACCAATAATAGATTTTGGTTGGATGATGACATTGGGTCTTTTATCTTCTTTTGTAGTTACATTTACACTTCTGCCAACTCTACTGAATTTTTTAGATGATAAAAAAGTTTCATTACAGGAAAATCAAAAATCAAGTTTGACTATGAGCTTATCTAATTTTACTGCGAAAAATAAAAATAAGATTTTTTTAATTTCACTATTTGTTATTGTTTTAAGTATTTTTGGAATTAGCAAGTTAGAAGTTGAAAATAGTTTTATTAATTACTTTAAGAAAAGTACTGAAATTTATAAAGGAATGAAACTTATAGATGATAAGCTTGGTGGAACAACTCCTTTGGACATTATAATTAAATTTCCAAAAACTGATTACAATATTAATGAAAATGAAGATGATGATTGGGGAAACGCTAATGAAGAGGATGATGAAAAGTATTGGTTTACTAAAGATAAAATAAATAAGATTGATAGAGTACATAAATATCTAGAAACCTTACCAGCTGTCGGAAAAGTTTTATCTTTTTCATCTATTGTAGAAGTGGCAACAGCCCTCAATGATGGGAGAGAGTTGGGAACCTTAGAGATGGGTTTATTGTACTCTAAAATTCCTGAAACAATAAAAAAAGAAATAGTCGACCCATACATTTCAATAGAAAATTCAGAGGCAAGATTAAGTCTAAGAATAAAGGATTCACTTCCCAATTTGAAAAGAAACGATTTAATAAAGCAAATAGATTACGATTTAAAAAATAAACTCGGATTTGAAAAAGATGAATTTAAACTAGCTGGAGTTTTAATTTTATTTAACAATTTATTGCAAAGTTTATTTAAATCACAAATATTAACTCTTGGATTTGTGATGATAGGTATTTTTATAATGTTTGTTATATTATTTAAAAATATAAGGCTTTCTCTAATTGGGGTTATTCCAAATTTTATTGCTGCAATTTTTATTTTAGGCGTAATTGGGTTGCTGGGTATACCGCTTGATATGATGACTATCACAATTGCGGCAATTACTATTGGTATAGCTGTAGACAATAGTATTCACTATATTTACAGATTCAAAGAAGAATTTAAGAGAATTGGTAATTATGAAAAAACTTTAAATTTCTGTCATTCAACCGTTGGGATAGCAATACTCAATACATCAATAACTATAGTTTTTGGATTTTCAATTTTAGTTTTTTCAAATTTTATACCTACAATTTACTTTGGTATATTTACGGGTATTGCAATGTTGTTTGCAATGATATCAGTATTAACTTTATTGCCTGCTCTATTAATTAAATTTAAACCTTTTAAGTTAAATTAAAATGGAAGGATTTGTAGAATTTTTTAAACAGATTTCAATATTCGATTTAATATATATTATTATTACTATTCTCTCTTTAATAAAATGTTATAAAAAAGGTTTCGTACTAAGTTTATTGTCTGCAGCTAAATGGCTACTGGCTTATGTAATTACTCTCTTCTTATTTCCAAAAACTAAACCATATGTTGAGGATATTATCGATAATGATTATATTTTAGATATTGGTCTGGGTATTTGTTTATTCATTGTAGTAATATTTATTATTTTACTTGTAAATAAAGGAATTAGTAAAGCAGTTACTTACACAGGTATTGGTGGGCTTGATAAAGTTTTTGGTTTTTTTTTTGGTTTTATAAGGGGCTATGTAATTTCGGTCTGTATATTTGCAACTATAGATATAATTTATAATTCTAACAGGTGGCCAATTGACTTAAAAAAATCCTTTGCCTTTCAATTAGTTGAAAAAGGGAGTAACTATCTTATGAAAGAATTTCCTGACAAAAAAGAATATGAAGATGCTAAAGAAAAAGTTCAAGAATTATAATTCCAAATTAAGAGAAGAATGTGGAGTATTTGGAATAAGTAATTTTGATGATGCGTCAGCTTTAACTGCCCTTGGCCTTCATGCTTTACAACATAGAGGGCAAGAAGGCTGTGGTATTGTGTCTTATGACGGAAATAAATATTACTCAGAAAAAAGGCATGGATTAGTTGGAGATAATTTTAACAAAGAAAAGGTTTTAAAAAAGTTACCTGGAAATTTTGCTATTGGTCATAATCGATATAGCACTACTGGAGGAACAACTTTAAGAAATATACAACCCTTTTTTGCGGATACCAACGCTGGAGGAATTGGGGTTGCACATAACGGTAATCTAACAAATGCTCTTACAATTAGAAAAAAACTTGTAGAAGATGGAGCAATTTTTTACTCAACATCTGACACAGAAGTAATAATTCAGTTAATTGCAAAGTCAAAAAGACTAACAACAGTTGAAAAAATAACTGATGCAATTTTTCAAATTCAAGGTGGATATGCGCTGGTGATGTTGGCACAAAAAAAATTAATTGGCGTAAGAGACCCTTTGGGTATTAGACCATTAGTGATTGGTAAAAAAAATAAATCATACGTGCTAGCATCAGAAACTTGTGCTTTAGACATAATAGGTGCAAAATTTTTAAGAGAGGTGGAAAATGGAGAAATTGTTATAATTGAAAATGGGCAACTTAGAAGCATTAAACCTTTCCCTAAAAAAAAATCTAGACCATGTGTTTTTGAGTATATTTATTTTTCTAGACCGGACAGTATTTTAAATGGAAAAACAACATATGAATTTAGGAAAATGTTTGGAGAACAATTAGCTTTAGAGGATGATATTAAAGCAGATCTTGTAGTGCCTGTTCCTGACTCTGGCAATGCTGCTGCTATAGGTTATAGTCAAAAAATAAAGATAAATTTTGATCTAGGTCTAATTAGAAACCATTATGTTGGAAGAACTTTTATTGAGCCTGCGCAAAAAATAAGAAGTTTAGGTGTTAAGCTAAAATTAAATGCAAACAAAAGCTCAATTAAAGATAAGAAAATAATCCTAGTAGACGACTCCCTAGTGAGAGGTACTACATCACACAAAATTGTGAGTATGTTATATGACGCAGGAGCAAAAGAAATTCATGTTAGAATTGCTAGTCCAGAGATTAAATATCCTGATTTTTATGGGGTTGATATGCCAACCAAAAGTGAGCTACTGGCCGCCAATAAATCAGTCAACGAAATTTGTAAATATATAGGTGCAAATTCATTGAAATTTTTGTCCATTGATGGTTTATATAAAGCTATGGGTTATGAAAAAAGAAATAATACATATCCACAATTAACTGATCATTATTTCACTGGAGAATATCCAATTGAAATTGTTGATAAGTTGGGAGAAGATAAAGTTGCTCAATTATCATTATTGAGTACCGGTTCAAACAATTAGTATGAAAAAAGTTAGTTTTACTGAAATGAAACACGGGACAAAAGAGGATTATTTATTCTTAGATAAACATGAAAGAAAATATGCTGGCGAAACAGCCGATAGAATAATAAAATTTATGTCTGGATTAACCGAAACGCTTGAAGGTTATCAGGTTTCAAGACTTGAACATTCACTGCAAAGCGCAACGAAAGCATTTAAAAATGGAGAAAGTGAAGAGTTAGTAGTTGCTGCTCTACTCCATGATATTGGGGACGAACTAGCTCCTATGAATCATTCGGAATATGCGGCTGCAATTTTAAAACCATATGTGAGTGAAAAAACACATTGGATAGTAAAAATGCATGGGTTGTTCCAAACCTTTTATTATGTTCATCATCTTGGTGGTAATAGGTATAAAAGAGAGGAATATAAAGATCATAAATATTACCAAGCAACAGTAGATTTCTGTGAAAATTACGATCAAGGTTGTTTTGATCCTAATTATAAGTCATTACCACTTGAACACTTTGCTCCAATGGTAAAAAGAATATTTTCAAGAAAACCATATACCTCATAACTTAAAACAAAATAAATTATGGAAAATATGTTAAAGAATGAGAAGAGTCCATATCTTCAACAGCATAAAAATAATCCTGTAAAATGGTTAGCTTGGAATAAAGAGAGTTTAGAGAAAGCCAAAAAAGAAAATAAACCTATATTTTTAAGTGTTGGTTATGCAAGTTGTCATTGGTGCCATGTTATGGCTCACGAAAGTTTTGAAAATAATCAAACAGCAAAAATATTGAATGATAAATTTATAAATATTAAAGTTGATAGAGAAGAACGACCAGATCTTGATTTTATTTTTCAAAGAAGCTTGGCAATTTTAACTGGAGCACAAGGTGGTTGGCCTTTATCAATGTTTTTAGATGAAAACGCAGTACCTTTTACTGGTGGAACATATTTCTCACCAAAAGAACTACATGGTAGACCTAGTTTTAATACTGTTTTAGAGAACGTTTCAAAAGTTTACCAAGAAAATAGAGACAAAATAATTAACCAAGCAGAGCAGATGAAAGAAGTATTTAGAAATCTTAATCAAAAAAATGCAGTGCTTAAACAAGATTTAGAACCCTTTATAGAAAAAATTATTAAATATACTGATGAAGTGAATGGTGGTTTAAAGGGTGCTCCGAAATTTCCACAATTTTATATATTTGATGCAATATTGCATTTTTTTAAAAAAACAAAAAACAAAAAATATTTCAATGTTGTGGAAAAACTTTTATTAAGTCTTTCCTCAAAAGGTATATATGATCACTTAGAAGGAGGAATATCAAGGTATACGGTTGACGAAAAATGGATTGTTCCTCACTTTGAAAAAATGCTCTACGACAACGTTCAGTATGTAAATTTATTAAATAACTTTTTATGTATAAATCAAAATGATTATTTAAAAAATAAATTAAAGCAGACGATTAAATTTATAAATTCTGAATTTCGTACAGTAAATGATCTACTCGGCTCAGCTTATGATGCAGATAGTGATGGCATAGAGGGAAAATATTATGTATGGAAATATAAGGAATTACAAGAAATCTTAGGAAAGTATTTAGACTTATTCAAAAAAAAATATCAGATATCAGAAGAAGGTAATTTTGAAGGCTCAAATATACTAGTTGAAAATTCAAAAATAAATTTTGACGAACACATAACAAAGATTAAAGATTTAGAGACAAGACTATTAGAAGTCAGAAGAAAAAGGACAAAACCTTTCTTTGACAATAAATCTCAAACAGATTTAAACGCTTATTGGATATATT
>TARA_B100001121_G_scaffold128337_1_pt1 | contig 15281 bp, 18 predicted proteins | sample TARA_B100001121 | Tara Oceans TARA_B100001121 (sample SAMEA2622817) | marine metagenome | biome: marine biome (ENVO:00000447); feature: surface water layer (ENVO:00002042); material: "saline water (ENVO:00002010), including plankton (ENVO:xxxxxxxx)" | depth 5 m
GAGAGTAACGATGGGTATCGGGTCGCATAACAACCTCTTTAAGCTTCTCCACAATAAAATCTGGTGTTGCTCCATCTGGATTACCCATCCCAAAATCAATAATATCTTCTCCTCTTCTTCGAGCTGCCATTTTAAGTTGACCAATTTCCTCGAAAACATAAGGAGGTAGTCGATCTATTGAAGAAAAGTTTTTATCCATATCTATTTTTTTAAAAAATTTAGTATTTCTTCAGCAGATTTATAACCTGCTAATAAGAAGCCATTTTCTAGGATTATAGTTGGAGTTCCTTGGACATTGAATTCTTTTGCAAGATTATAATGTTTAGAGACAACTTTTTTTTCACATTCATAGTTTTTTATGGATCTACCAAGCTTCAAAGTTGTCAAACTTTTTTGAGGATCCTTTGAACACCAAGCTGATCTCATTTTTTGAAAAGTTTCGCTTTCCAATCCTTCTCTTGGAAATGCAAGATAATTTACTTGTATGCCGCTCTCTAAATAGCTGGAGATTTCAGAATGTAATTTTCGACAATACCCACAATCAACATCTGTAAAAACATAAATTTCTGACCTCTTTTTTTTTGGTTCAAAAGTTATAAATTCACTTGGGTTTAATTTAGAAATTCCGTTGAGTCTTTTCTTTGAGTCTCTGATATCAGAAAGATTAATAAGAGATTTTTTTTCAATCTGATATAGATCCCCATTAATAATATATTTTCCATCGGCTGTAACATAAAATATAGATCCATCCGATAATTCGACAGAAAAAAAATCCGAAGAGTAAGTATCCTCAATGACAGATATATTGATCCCATCTGGAATAATTTCATTTAATTTTGCTTCTATTTCTTCCTGCTCTAGAACAGAAATCTGAATAGAAAAAAATATAATGACGAATCTAAAAAAAATCATAGTCTAGCCTCTTGGATGATGCTCAGTATGAAGTCTTTTTAGTCGTTGTCTAGCAACCTCAGTATAAATTTGCGTTGTATTTAGGTCGCTATGGCCAAGTAGAAGTTGTACTACTCTCAAATCAGCTCCATTATTTAAAAGATGAGTAGCGAAAGCATGTCTAAGCACATGGGGCGAGATTTTTTCTGGCTCAAAACCAGAGTCCAAACAGTAATATTTAATCCTATGCCAGAAGGACTGACGAGTCATTTTTTTACTTCTGGTTGATAAAAATAAAAAATCAGAATGTTTTTTATTGAGAAGATTTTTTCTTGATGATGAAATATAGAGTTCTAATAGACCTATAAGTTGATCTCCCATTGGCACTAATCTTTCTTTTTGACCTTTTCCAATCACTCTAATTACGCCTTGGCGTAAATTAAGATTTAACAATTCTAGATTTATAAGTTCTGAAATCCTCAACCCGCAGGAATATAAGGTTTCAATCATAGTTTTGTCTCTTAATCCAATATCTGTCTTTTCGTCAGGTGCGGCTAGTAATGCTTCAACTTCTGTTTCCGAAATAGATTTGGGAATAGATTTTAATAATTTTGGTGTTTCAACCTCGCTAGAGGGATCGGATGTAATGATTGACTTAAAAACCAAATAACGAAAGAAGGATTTTAATGAAGAAAGTTTTCTAGCAACTGTTTTACTGCCTAAGCCTTTTTGAAAAAGAAAAGCTAAATAAGAGAGGATATCTCTCTTTGAAGCTTTGATATAAGTAAGATTATTTTTTTCAAGCCAACTAGAAAACTGTTCAAGGTCGCTTCTATAAGAGTCTAAAGTGTTTTGGCTCAAACCCTTTTCAATCCATATGTTATCGATGAAGGCATCAAGAATTTGCCTGTCCGAATCACTCATTATGTGATTATACTTTTTCTTTTATTCTAGCAGACCTTCCAGAGCGTTCTCTAAGATAGTAAAGTTTAGATTGCCTAACTTTGCCTTTCCTTTTAACTTTGATGGTTTTTATTAACGGACTGTGAGTTTGAAAAGTTCTTTCTACTCCAACGCCACTAGAAATTTTTCTTACAGTAAAAGCAGAATTTAAGCCTCTATTTTTTTTGCCTATTACTACACCTTCAAAAGGCTGAGTTCTCTCTCGATCTCCTTCTTTAACCACAATCTCAACTAAAACAGTATCTCCTTGATTGAAATCTGGGATATTACCTTTGAGTTGTGCTGTCTCCAAAATTTGGACGGATGTTCTTTTACTGCTCATTTCAATTATTGCCTAAATCTAAGGAAAAGAATTCTATCAGATTATGACTCAAGTTCATCAAAAAATTCTTCCAAAAGAGCTTTTTCTTCACTTGATAATTCAGCTTTTTCTAGAAGATCTTTTCTCCTCAATGCAGTTATTCCAAGCATCTGCTTCTTTCGCCATTTTTCGATGGCAGCATGATTACCAGATAATAATTCTTTTGGAACTTCGCCCAATCTCATTTTCTCTGGTCTAGTATATTGAGGATATTCCAAAAGTCCTGTAGAAAAAGTTTCTTGATCAAGAGAAGTATCATCGCCCAAAACTCCTTTAATATTTCTTGAAATTGCATCGAATACTACTAAAGCTGGTAGTTCACCTCCCGAAAGAACATAATCGCCAATACTTATTTCATGGTCCACATAATGATCAATAACTCTTTGATCGATACCCTCATAACGACCGCAAATAAATATTATATTTTTCTTTAGGGCAAGGGACTCAGCGGTATTTTGATTAAAAGGATTTCCTTTTGGAGATAAATAAATGGTTGTGAAATCTGAACTATCAAATTTAGAAATTGCATCATCTAAAGCTTTCATTAGGGGTTCAGATTTCAAAAGCATTCCAGGTCCACCACCATAAACTTTGTCATCAATTCTTTCCTTATTTTCAAGATAATCTTTAGGATCAATGATTTGAAAAGAAATCAAAGACTTTTCTAAAGCCTTTTTTGTTATGCTTTCGTTTAAAGCAGACTTTATGATTTCAGGAAATAAACTAATAAAAGTAAAATTCATTCAATTTCCCAATCTATGTGAATGCTCTTTTCTGTAACTTCTAGAATTACTTCCTCCATAATAAAAGGTATCAATATGTCTTCTTGATTAGGATTTTTAATAACAAGCACATCGTTCGAACCAGTTTCAAGAAGCGAGTGGACCTTGCCGAGGGATTTTTCTGAACTGTGTACAATTACCTCTAGACCAATTAAATCGTCCCAATAAAACTTGCCTTCTTTTTTAGGTAGATCTAATTTGGGAATAAAAATTTCCTTACCCTTAAAAGATTTTTCGGCTGTTTCGAGAGAATTACAGTTTTTTAAAAAAATAATAAGATTTTTACCGGAGGTGGTTATTTTTTCTACCTCTAATTCTGTAAAGATGTCTTTTTCTTTCAGGTAGAAAGAATTGTAGGATTTTATATTTTCTGGAGGTCTAGTAAAGGAATTTAATTTTATACTTCCTTTTAAGCCTATTGGGCGTCCAAAATTACCCACCAAAATGAAATCTTCATCTTGGTAGGTCATTTTGATAAGTTATTTATCGTCTTTAGAGTCGTCAGATGTAAATGCGTCTTTGACTGCATCAACAGCATCGCCAACTGCATCAGCAGCGCCTTCAGCGACATCTTTAACAGCTTCTACTGCATCTTCGACAACATCTTCAGCAGTTTCGACAACATCTTCCACTACATCAGCTGCGCCTTCAGCGACATCTTTAACAGCATCAACTGCATCTTCTGCAACATCAACTGCAGTATCAACAACGTCTTCAGCAACATCAACTGCACCTTCAGCAACATCCTTAACGGCTTCCACAACATCGCCTTCAGCAAGATCACCTGCAACTTCTTTTGCAGTGTCAACAACGTCATCTGCGACATCAACGGCACCTTCGGCAACGTCTTTAACAGCATCAACTGCATCTTCGACTACATCTTCAGCAGTTTCAACAACATCCCCGGCTACGTTAGCAGCACCTTCAGCAACGTCTTTAACAGCTTCAGCAGCATCTTCGACTACATCTTCAGCAGTTTCAACTACTTCTTCAGCAACATCAACTGCACCTTCAGCTACGTCCGTTACAGCTTCAGCAGCTCCTTCAGCTACTTCTTTTGTACCTTCTGCAACCTTATCGATAATATCTTCTGTTTTTTCCATTAGATTATCCTCATTATTTGATTGGTTATTATTATTGGTACTTTTTGGTTCTGTTTCTCCTGCTTCAGCAGAAGTTTCTTTTTCTTCGGTTATATTTTCGTCAGACTCAGTTTTAGATACTGATGCTTTTTTCTTTTCTAAATTAATCAATCTAAGATTTTCTTTCTTTGCAGCTAACTTATTATAGTCTTCAGTTGAAAGTTTTGATTGCTTGATTAAAGTTTTAACTCTATCGGTAACTTGGGCTCCTTTGGACAACCAGTAATCTAATCTTTCATGATCTATATTTAGCCTATCGTTTTGAGATGAAGCAATTGGGTTAAAAAATCCTACTCTTTCAATATATTTACCGTCTCTAGCTCTTCGAGAGTCTGCAACGGTTATGTGGAAGTAAGGACGTTTTTTTGCGCCTCCTCTTGCAAGTCTTATAGTTACCATAAATTTCTTTGAATGCGTATTCTAAGTAATTTAATTTTGTATTCAAGTAAAACCTTCTTATAATTGTAAAAAAATGCAAATACTTGATTTAATTTCCTCAATTGGCTGACTTTAACCCTTGGATGCTTCTATCGAGCATCGTTTTTTTACTCTTTCTTTCTGCTTTTTTCTCAGGAGTTGAAACTGCAATGATGTCGTTGAATAGATATCGACTTAAACATCTGGTAAAGGAAAATGATAAGGGTGCTATAAGAGCAGAAAAACTTCTTAAAAGACCGGATAGATTGCTGGGCGTAATTCTAATTGGAAATAATTTTGTAAATATCTTGGCTGCCTCTTTAACTACCGTTCTTTGTTTGAATTTATTTGGAGATAGCGGTGTTGTAATTGGGTCGATTGTCTTAACTTTAATTATTTTGATATTTGCAGAAATTACTCCCAAGACTTTTGCCGCTCTAAATTCTGAAAAAGTTGCTTTGCCTGCTTCCTTTGTTTTGAAATATTTGCAAAAGCTATTTAGACCTTTAGTTTTATTTGTTAACTTTTTTTCAAATTTTTTCATGCGAATTTTAGGAACAAAAGAAACTACAATCAATGAAGATTTATCTCCAGAAGAATTAAAGAGTGTATTAGAAAATTCTGGAGACTTAATTCCAAAAAAATACCAAGATATGTTGATAAGCGTGCTGGAGTTAGACAAAGTTTCTGTTGACGAGGTAATGACTCAAAGGAGTGAAGTAGTTGGAATAGACATAAATCAACCCATAGAAAATATACTCAGTAATCTTCAGAAAAATCAAAAGGATTTTTTGCCGGTTTATGCTGAATCTCTCGACGAGCTAAGAGGTATTATTGACTTATATGGAATAACTTCATTTCTTTCCAATGAAGATAAGTCAATTGAAAGTTTAATTGAGTCTTTGGATGAGGCGTACTTCACTCCGGAAAATACCCCTCTGAGTACACAGCTTTTTAATTTCCAAAAAAATAAAAAAACTGTTGCAGTAGTAATAGACGAATATGGATCGGTAAAAGGTATCGTGACAATTAAAGATGTCCTTGAAGAGATAGTGGGTGAGCTTGCTACTGATGTTGATAAAGAAACAGTCGAAATAATGGAACAAAAGGATGGAAGCTATTTAATAGATGCTTCTATACCTTTAAGAGAGCTGAATAAAAAGCTTAATTGGCAATTACCTATAAATGGGGCAAAAACTCTAAACGGTTTGATTATTGATCAGATTGAAACAATTCCCGAAAATAATATAAAAATTGAAATTGAAAATTATCTTGTTGAAACCGTTTTGATTAGGAACAACATGATTAAGATCGCTAGAGTTCTTGAACTTGAAAAAAAGGAAGAAGAACTAATTGATGAATAATTTAGGTAACACCTACAAAAATATGTCCTTATCTAAACAAAGCATTCTATAAATATATTTCCATTTCATCGCCTTGTAAAATATGTATAATTTTTTAGAATTATTTTTGAATTTAGTCTAATATCTTAGGTTATAGGTTTATAAAATATGCAAGATCAAGAATTTAAGATTTTTAATCTGGAAATGGAGAAAATCTCTGTAATTTATGGTCTCTTTTTGATTATTTGGGGTGTGATTATTTCTCTCGTCTCTCAAAGTGACTCTTTGACTTCATACATTCCTTCTTTTTTGGGCTTACCTGTTCTTCTGTTTGGATATTTAACCTTGAAGTTTCCTAAAAAGAAGAAGATATTCATGCACATTGTTGTTCTGGTTGGAATAATAATCTTCCTAGGAGGTCTTGATGTATTTAGAAATATATCTACCTTATTCGACTCTTTTTGGGCTGATTTGTCTAAATCAATGCTTTTATTTTCTGGATTTTTATTCTCTTATTGGAATATAAAATCTTTTATTTTCATAAGGAAAAATAAAGTTTCAGAAAATTGAAATAACTTTGCCTATTATATTTTTTTTTGAGTGTAATTTTGCACACACAGGGGATTCAGTTTTTAAGTTATCGCTTTTAACTTTAAAATAATCTTCATCTAAAAAACTAACTCTCTTAACAACTGTCCCGCAAGAAGTGTCTTTAAAGACAACAATATCGTTTCTTCTTATTTCAACCAGATTAGAGGTCATTACTAAATCACCACATTCCAAGGAGGGAAACATGCTTTCTCCTTTTATCTTGAAATAATGGAACATTAACTTAAATTTGGAACCACCATTTCTAAAGCTGGTGGATAAGGTGCTGTAACCCTTGAAGTCTCTACTTCCTTAGTTTTCCAAAATATTTCACTAAATTCATTCACCAAGCTTACAAGTTTTTCTGCATTTTCTCTTGAAAGACTCTGCTTGCATTTAGAGCCTTGAAGCATTATCGAATGAACAAGAGAATGAATATTTGGGAAAGCTTCTATTTGTGGATCTTTGAAATAATCTCCCCAAATAATTCTTGTTTCATCTTTAACAATTCGGGCTTGATTTTCTTTTTCTAATGTAAGTCTTGCTAATTCAGCAGAGTCTTCGGATTTTGAGGTGTCTAATTTTTTTTCTTCAATTATGTCAATTATTCTCACAACCGTAAGTGCGGCAATTTGAATGACTATTGGATCATAAATTTTACAAGGAATGTCACAATGAGCTAAGGCTTCTTCTATCTTCATTTATTTTTTCTCCATAAAGTTTTTAACATTATTAGGATAGACAATACAAAAAGTAATGTTCCTTCCAAATGAAAGTGAATTAGGTTTGCTCCAGAATGAGCAAAACTAACACTAGGTAAAATTAAAAAAACATATAAATATTTATTCATACAAGAATTATAGGATACTAAAAAAAAATAGGGGCTTAAAGCCCCTATTTTTTATAAATTTATTTGATAATTACATCATTCCATCCATACCGCCCATTCCAGGTGGCATTCCGCCTGGCATTCCGCCACCAGCATTTTCTTCAGGAATATCTGAAACCATAGCTTCTGTAGTAATCATCAAGCCTGCAACAGAACCTGCTGCTTGAAGAGCAGTTCTTGTCACCTTAGCTGGATCAAGGATCCCTAGCTTAATCATATCGCCATACTCTGAAGTGGCAGCATTAAAGCCATGATTTCCTTTTTCGGACTTGATTTTGTCCACAACAACAGATGCTTCCTCACCAGCGTTAAGAACTATTTGTCTAATTGGAGCTTCCATAGCTTTTAGAGCAATTGAAATACCTATGTTTTGATCCTCATTATCACCCTTTAGACCTTCAGATGATTGCAACGCTCTTATCAAAGCTACTCCCCCACCAGGAACAACTCCCTCTTCGACGGCCGCTCTAGTTGAATGTAAAGCATCTTCAACTCTTGCTTTTTTTTCTTTCATCTCAATTTCTGAGCCAGCACCAACCTTAATCACTGCAACTCCACCTGCTAACTTAGCAACTCTTTCCTGAAGTTTTTCTCTATCATAATCTGAAGAGGTTTCTTCAATTTGTGCTCTAATTTGATTAACTCGGCCTGATATATTTTCTTGAGAGCCAGCACCGTCTATTACGGTAGTATTTTCTTTTGATAAAACTACTTTTTTTGCGGTTCCAAGTGATTCTAAAGTAGCACCTTCTAAGCTTAATCCAACTTCTTCAGATATTACTGTTCCTCCAGTTAGAATCGCGATATCTTCCAGCATAGCCTTTCTTCTGTCTCCAAAGCCAGGAGCTTTACAAGCAGATACTTTAACTACACCTCTCATGTTGTTAACAACTAATGTTGCAAGAGCTTCGCCTTCAACATCTTCGGCTATAATTAGGAGAGATTTACCGGCTTTAGCAACGGCTTCAAGCAATGGTAATAATTCTCTTATATTGGATATTTTTTTATCATGCAGAAGTATCATAGGGTCTTCTAATTCAGTAATCATCTTATCTTGATTATTGATGAAGTACGGAGAGAGGTATCCTCTATCAAATTGCATTCCCTCTACAACCTCTAATTCATTTTCTATACCACTTGCTTCTTCTACTGTAATAACGCCTTCTTTTCCTACTTTTTCCATTGCTTCGGCAATAATATCTCCAACTTCGACGTCGCTATTCGCAGATATGGTTCCTACTTGAGCAATAGCAGTGCTATCAGCGCATGGCTCTGACATGCTTTGAATGCTTTCTACTGCCTTTGATACTGCTTTATCTATGCCTCTTTTAAGATCCATTGGATTAAAACCAGCTGCAACAGATTTTAAACCCTCATTGACAATAGCTTGAGCCAAAACAGTTGCAGTAGTTGTACCATCACCTGCTGCATCTGAAGTTTGAGAAGCAACTTCTTTAACCATTTGGGCACCCATATTTTCGAACTTGTCTTTAAGCTCGACTTCTTTAGCAACAGAAACACCATCCTTTGTGACAGTCGGAGCTCCGAAAGATTTATCCAAAACTACGTTTCGTCCTTTTGGACCCAATGTTACTTTTACTGCATCAGCAAGCACATTTACTCCATCAAGCATCAACTGCCTAGCTGCATCACTGAATTTTACGTCTTTTGCCATTTTTTACCTCGTATTATAAAAATGTGTAATCGTTTACTTAGAAACTGTCCCTAGAAGATCGCTTTCACTAAGAATTAACAGTTCTTCACCATCTACTTTAATTGTGTTACTCCCAGCATACTGGCCGAAAACAACCGTATCTCCAACACTTACTGGAACTTCAACTTTTTCTCCTGTATCAAGAACCCGGCCAGGCCCTGTAGCTAACACTTCACCTTGGGAGGGTTTTTCTGCTGCCGATCCGGGCAGGACAATACCCCCCGCAGTAGTTTCTTCCTCTTCACTTCTTCTAACAAGAAGTTTGTCTCCTAGTGGATTAAATTTCATATTAGCACTCCTTAAAAATTACTAAACATATGTGAGATGCGCATTCTATTAAACGAACGATCAATTCTCAACATTTATTTATGTTCTAAATGGTTTTTTTCAAGGAAAAAAATATAAATTTATTAATAAATTTTTAAGGAAACTAAATTATTCAAACCCTAAAGCTTTTCTTCTCCCATGCGCCATTATCGAAAAAATAATCGCCGGAATTCCTAATAAGGCACAAATTATGAAGAATTCATGAAAACTCATGCTGTCTACTATTACTCCAGAGCCGCCTGAAATGATTCTGGGAGGTACTGATACCAACGCCACTAAAAACGCAAACTGCGTTGCGGTAAAGCTTTTTGAGACAATCGTCCCAAGAATAGTAACCCCCATTACATTCACAAATCCTTGAGTAAAGTTATCCAAAGTAATAGTTACTATTAAGAAATTGACATCATGACCAATCATATTTAGATATATAAAAGGAAGATTGGTCAATGGAGTAAGAATTGCTCCTGCAACCAAGTTTTTTGAAAGACCATAACGATATACTGAGGCACCAGCAAAAAGACCGCCTAAAATAGTCATGATGAGTCCATAAAAATTTGTAATTTCTGCCACTTCAATTTTTGTAAATCCTGTTTCTCTATAGAAAGGCATTGCCATTGGACCCAAAAACATATCACTGAGTCGATAAGTGAATATTAGAAGCAATAATAGTAATAAGTGATTTTTATATCTTAGATAAAGGTCTTTTAAGGGAGCTAGAAAAGAATCTTCAAACCAAGCAAGAGGTTCATTAAAAAAATCCTTTGATGGTCTAATATCCCTTTTTGGCTCTTTTATAAGTATTAAAAAAATAAAAGATAAGAAAATTACAATTAACCCTATGATTTTATAGGCAAAACTCCATCCGTATAATTCAGCTAGGTAAAATGTTGCTACTCCGGAAAGTAAAATAGCCCCTATTCTCCAACCAATAACAAAAACTGCAGACGCCTCGCCTAACTCCCTTTTTTCAACAAGCTCTATTCTTAACGCGTCAGCACATATGTCTTGAGTGGCAGAAAAAAATCCAATTGCAAGTATTAGATAAACAAAGATATTTAAATTTTCTTTAGGCTCAACAAGACTTATTGACAATATAATCAACCCGGTTACAAACTGTGAAAAAAATAACCATGATTTCCTTTGTCCTAAAGTATATAGCCCTGGAATTTTTAAGCGATCTACTAATGGAGCCCAAAATACTTTCAAAGAGTAAATTAAAAAAACTAAAGAAAGAAGACCAATTGTAGATTTTTCAATACCCTCTTCTGATAACCAATAATTCAGAGGATCCATTAGGACCCCATATGGAACTCCAGAGATAAAACCTAAGCAAAGAATTACTAAAATCTGAGGACTCAAATAATTCCTCATGGAGTCCATAAATGTCATATTTAGTCTCTAAAATTTTGAAATTGTAGAGGTATATCGAAATTTTGCTCTCTTATTAATGTAATTGCAGCTTGCAAGTCATCCCTCTTTTTTCCAGAAACTCTTACTGAGTCCCCTTGAATAGAGCTTTGCACTTTCATTTTTTTTGATTTAATGAGTGCATTAATTTCTTTTCCTATTTCACTGGAAATACCCTGTACTAATGCTATATCTACTGAAGCAGAATTGTTGGCTTCTTGATATTCGCCTATCCTTAAGCTTTTTAAGTCAATTTTACGTTTACTTAAATTTTCTTTGAGAATAGGAATGATTTGGTCTAATTGAAAAGACTCATTAGCAGAAACTTTTATATTATTCTCTTGTATGGATACACTGGCATTTGCATCTTTAAGATCATATCTGTTTGTAATTACTCGATTAGTTTGATCTATTGCGTTAGACAACTCGTGATTGTCAATTTTGGACTCAATATCAAAGGAAGGCATTGGGATATATTATCTTATCTTTGTCCAATCAAAAAAGGGACCAGGATCAGTCTTTCGACCTGGGGCAATTTCGGAATGACCTACAATATTTTCTTTTTTTATCTGCGGAAAGATATTGCGTAAGGTTTCTATGAGACTCTTTAAAGAGACGTACTGGTTGTCTTCAAAATAAGTATTGTCACTTCCCATCAGTTCAATTCCTAATGAAAAGTTATTACAGTTGACTTGATTGTTAAATAAAGAAACGCCTGCATGCCATGCCCTGTCATAAACAGATACGAATTGGTAAATTTTTCCAGGTCGATCTATTAAAAAGTGACTTGATACTTTTAAGTCTCTAATCTCATCAAAGTACTCATGAGACTCGAAATCAAGTTCATTCTTGAAGAATTTTTTGACATTTTCAGGTTCAAAATTTTCTGGAGGTAAACTTATGTTGTGAATTACAATTAGCTCTATCTCAGAATTTTTTGGACGTTGGTCAAAATTTGGGGAAAAGTGTTTTTCCGCGATTGTAAGCCAACCTTCTTTATTGATCATTATCCATTTTTTCGGCCAATATTTCACCAGTGGCCGCCCCCAGAGTCCAACCTAAATGACCATGTCCCGTATTATAAAATATTCCTTTAACTTTGCTTTCAAATATTAAGGGCATCATGTCAGGTGTCATAGGCCTCAAACCTGCCCAAGGCGTATAATTTTCAGTACTTACTGAAGGGAAATATTCTCTAACCCAATTTAGCAAAGGACGAATTCTATCTTGTCGAATATCTTTATTTTTTCCAGCTAATTCCGCAGTTCCTGCAACTCTAAGTCTATTACCAAGTCTACTGGAAACAATTTTTACTGGATCGTCCAATAAAGACACTTGAGGAGCAGCTTGTTGAGAAATCATATCATCAAGATAGATGGTCACACTGTAACCTTTGACGGGATAAACTCTCATGCTGTCACCTAATATATCTGCAAATTTTTGAGTTTCAACACCGGCACATATGGCAACTTGATCAAAAACGTATCCTGTGGAATTTGCTTGATCTGTAGCAGAAAGAATGACTTTATCTTTATCTTTATAGATTGTTTCAATTTCGGTATTGAAAAAAGTTTCTACGCCATACTTTTCTTCTAGAGTTTTAATCATATTTATACAGAATTTATGAATATCGCCACTCGCATCCGATTTCGTATAGATTCCTCCAACTATTTTCTTTTCGTTACTTGCAGATTTAAATGCAGGCTCTAAATCTTCAATTTCATCGAGGGATAGAGCTTCCCATTCCATGCCTTCCTGATCCAACCAAGAAGCTTTATCTGCTGCAGAACTGAATTCTTTCTCGTCATTGTAAAAATGCAAGATGCCTTTTTTTAAAAGATCAAACTTTATGCCTTCATCATCTGCAATATTGAAGTATATTTCTCTTGCCCTTTTTGCTAACTCGATGGTTTGTTGAGTATTAGATTTATGTTTGCCATTAAACGTGGCGAGGAGAAAACCAATCATCCATTTGTACTTTTGTATGCTTGGCGAAGGATTAAAAAGGAGCGGAGCATCTTTTTTGAACATCCACTTTATGCCATTAAGTATATTTTTTGTAGTATTCCAAGTCTCTGAATTACTCGCACTTAATTGACCTCCGTTGGCATAACTTGTAGCCATAGCAGGATATCTTCTGGAATCAATTAAAGTAACTTTGTAACCTTTTTTAGCAAGAGCATATGCGGTTGTTATACCAGCAATACCAGCACCAATGATGGCAATATCACTTTTCATTTAAGTTCTTTTGGTAACTTGAAAGATATATTTTCTTTAAGTCCATCAATTTCTTCAACTACAGAAAATCCATATCCTTTGCAGTAAGAAATTATTTCTTTAACGAGTTCTTCCGGTGCAGAAGCTCCTGACGTAATACCTAGTTTAGTTGCACTTTTTAAAGATTTCTCGGATAGTTGCGAAACATGATCTACAAGACAAGATTTAGTACCCATGAGCTCAGCTAGTTCTTTCAATCTATTTGAATTAGAACTATTTTCAGAACCTACCACAATTATAAAGTCAGTTTCCAATGCAAGCTGTTTAACAGCATCTTGTCGATTTTGTGTTGCATAACAAATATCATCTGCATTTGGTGATTTAATTTCAGGAAATCTCATCTTAAGAATATCTATAATTTGCTCTGTATCATCAACTGAGAGTGTTGTTTGAGTGACTAAAGCTAAATTAGATGGCTGAGAAATATTTATGCTTTTAGCATCATTTTCATCTTCAACGAGGTATATTTTTCCTTTACTTTCTTTCGGAAATCTTCCCAGTGTACCCTCAACTTCAGGGTGGTTTTTATGGCCTATCATAATTACGTCTCTTCCTTGTTGAGCATATTTAATTACTTCCATATGTACTTTAGTCACAAGTGGGCAAGTAGCATCGAAGAAATTTAAATTGTATTTCTTTGCTTGGGATTCCACATTTTCAGATACGCCATGTGCTGAAAAAATTGTTACAGATCCTTCAGGAACTTCTTCAAGATTATCAACAAATCTAGCTCCACGAATTTTTAGGTCTTGTACCACCTTTCGATTATGTACAACTTCATGTCTCACATAAACAGGTGGTCCAAATTTATCTAAAGCAATATTTACAATATCTATTGCTCTATCAACTCCGGCACAAAAGCCTCTAGGGTTTGCTAGCTTAATGGTCTTACCTTGCATCAGATTTATGCGCTAAAAAGGAGTCAGTTAATAATAAAATTATACCTAATGTCACAAAGCAGTCAGCTAAATTAAATACATATGGGTTAAATGTTATATCAATAAAATCTATAACATAGCCTCTTATGATCCTATCCAAAAGATTTCCTAATCCTCCAGCAAGAACTAAGCACCAAAAAACTCTCTCCTTGAAAAGAATTTCTTTGAATACAAGGTTGGTAAAAATTACCAAAAGAAGATAAAGGCATATTAAAGAAACTATCAAAATGAATATGAGTCCTAATTCGAGAGTAGCATCATTAAATAGATTAAAAGCGCCGCCAAAATTTTTTATAAAAGTGAAGTTTAAATAAGGAAGCATGTTCACAGACTCATAAAGGTTAAAGTTTGCTTCAATTAAGTATTTTGAAATTTGATCGATAAAGACCAAAAAGATAATTAAGGCGGTCAGAAAGAATAATTTTTGTGTTTTAAAAAAACTTCCTTTTTTCACCCTCGCCCTCGACATTTTCTATGCATCTTGGGCATAGCTTTGAATCCAAAATCTTTATAAGATTTCCCGTATGGTGCCAGCAACGATCACATTTTTCTTTTTCAGAGGGTTTTACTTCGATTGAAATAGAAGATTGATCATTATCATCGGCTACCTCCAAAGAAACGTCTGACACAATTAAAATAAATTTTAACTCGTCAATACAAGGGCTAAGTCTTAAAAAAGTCTCAGAGTTACAGAAGATTTTTACTTCGGCATCTAATGAAGAGCCAATAATTCCATCATTCCTTTTTTCCTCCAAAAGCTTATTCGCCTCAATCTTTATTTCATTTAATATTTTCCAAGAATCTTCATCTAAGGTCAGGGATATATCTTCTGGTGTTGACGAAAAAGTTTCTAGAAAAATAGACTTTTTATCCTTATAGAATTCTCTAAAAGCCTCTTCTGCAGTGAAACTTAAAATAGGCGCAATCCACAACAATAATTTATCTAAAAGAATTTTTATTGTCGCTTGTGCTGAAATTCTAGCAATACCAGATTTTTTTGAGGTATAGAGCCTATCTTTAAGAATATCAAGATAAAAACTTCCCAACTCGTTTGTACAAAAATTTAGAATTTTTTGATAAACCAAATGAAACTCATAATTTGAATAATCTTCAATAATTTCATTTTGGAGCCTTTCTGCTTCTTTAAGAATCCATATGTCTATTTCCACTCTTGAGTCTAGACCAACTTCTTTCTGATGATCAAAATCATATAAATTAGATAACAAAAATCTAATCGTATTT
>TARA_B100001121_G_scaffold147717_1_pt1 | contig 14998 bp, 1 predicted proteins | sample TARA_B100001121 | Tara Oceans TARA_B100001121 (sample SAMEA2622817) | marine metagenome | biome: marine biome (ENVO:00000447); feature: surface water layer (ENVO:00002042); material: "saline water (ENVO:00002010), including plankton (ENVO:xxxxxxxx)" | depth 5 m
GCGAGAGCATATCGACACGGTTCATCGGTCAAGTCAAGTGGGCCTCGTCTTGAGACAGGCCGATAGTTGAACCGTGCAAGAATTCACACGAGTCAGTCATTGGAAGCATTGATGCACTCAGGGCCGAAGGCCCTGCTATGGCGCGAAAAGCAACAACCGATCTGGAAGTTAGCGTTTCGCCAGTACAATGCGTAAAATCATTCAGGAAATTAGTTGAGCAAGCCGGTTGGGAAATTGAACGTCATGAAGGAGCCAGATTGGTTGATAGATTTGCGATAATTTTCCCTATGGCTCAATCCACCAGAACAATCGGAATTAAAATTCTAAACGGGCCATTGCGAGGCTTAGAACTCGCTTGTTGGTCTGAAACTCGCGGTTCTCATGGAGCCATCAACATTGCATCGTTCTTACTGCCCGGCGGCCCAGAGTTACCAATAACGAAATCCCTAATCGATAATTGGGTAGCTGATTTACCTCGGTGCCCCTGGCGCTGGACCTTTAGTGAGCGCTCAAAAATTGGTTTCTTATTGCCAGTTTGGCGTAAAGCCAGAAAAAATTTTACCACATTGGGCTTTGATACCACGAAAAAAGGTTGGCCATACACAGCGAAAACAGTTTGGCCGGTTGCCAATGCTGAAGAAGAATAACCTGTGATGATGGGGTAACAAATAAACCGGAGAAATTTCGCCTCCCCTTTAGGGGAGGCGTTACGCTGTCGGTAAAATCATCGCGGAAAATCCAAACTTCCCTGTTCATTGTTTTCTTGATGGTCTCTATGACTTGGTCTGCCGGAATCAATGAAATCGTTTCCAAATATGAATCTCGAAGCGAGCTTTCCGATAACACCGTGTTTGGGCTAAACGATGGTTGTGACACGGTTACCAGACCTGCCGGTACGCCGATTTTTGTTGATGCCATCAATGGTTCAGCAGCTTGGTCTGGAACTGTTAATTGCCCAAAAAATAACCTGAGTGAAGCGGTTGTAGATGCGACCTCGGGCGATGAGATTATTCTTCAATCCGGCAATTATCATGATAATGTTACAGTTGATAATCTCGATGATTTATTGATCCGTGCTGCAGACGGGGCTAACGTGGTATTTGATGGTACTCGCAGTATTGCAGATGACTTTGCCGCCACATGGTCTGCAGCGGATGGTAACGGGATTCAAGAAGTTGATTTGCCAGAGGCAGGCTGGCAATTATTCTACAATTATGATGAGCAAGTACCCGCTCGTTGGCCAAATGCCCAGTTCTCTGATGAAACGGTATTCAATCGCTCCTACTGGGCTGAGGGTACACTGACCAGCAACAATGGCGCTTACACTCAAGGTTGGTTAACCGATGCTGGGCCAGAAACCGGTGTTCACTCAGGTCTCAATGAGACCATCAACGCTACGGGACTGGATCCAGTTGGGGCAATTGCGATTCTCAATCTCGGTTCCTTCCGCAGCAACAGTAGGGAAATAACTGGCTGGAATAGCGCCAATGGAACCTTTTCTTACGATCCATCTGGAGTTTCTTGGAAGAATAAACATCATGCCTACTTCTTGGAAGGTAAGCGCGAGTTGATCGATATTGACGGCGAATGGTGGTTTGATAATGACAACAATCGTTTGCACTACAAAACTCCCAGCGGTCTAGATGCTAACAACTTAGATTTGCGCGTCAAGGTTCAACCATTTGCCATTAGCGTTGATAATTCTGATCGCGTAACCATTCAAGGCATTGATTTCTTTGGCACAACTGTCAATTTCAATAATTGTGACAGATGTAGTTTTACTAACTCGACACTTGAATATCCAAGCACCTCCAAACGCGGCTTAGGTATTGCAGGTGAATCAGAAGACGACCGCTGGATGACTCGATTCTATCGTTGTACTAACACTTTTGTCGACCAGATTTCTCTCACCTACACCGACGGTGGTGCGCTCGAATTCCACGGTTCAGGCGGCCAATCTCATAACAACACAGTAAACAACTCGTACTTCCATGCCATCGATTGGACTGCTGCTGACCAGAAGGGCCTGATGACGACCATTTATGAGGGCGGGCGTGACATGTACTTTACCAACAATAGCGTTCACCTAACCGGTGCATCCTCGGTACTTTCAATTGGCGATGCACCAAAGGTTTTCTACAACGATGTTTGGAATGTCGGGCATTTGCAGAGTGACGGAGCAGTTGTTCAAGTTATGCAAGGAGAGGCTCCAGGCGCAGAAATCGCCTATAATTGGATACATGATATCATCAAATATGGCGCAAGGTTTGATGCGCCAATTGGACAAGCCGGCGAAGGTCGAAATGGAACCATGCACCACAACGTCATCTGGAATGCGGCTGGTGGGTTGATGGTCAAAGGCGACTATCACAATATCCACAACAATACTGTTTTCAATTCCTCTGGTAAGAATGACATTATTTTCCTGACCGATGGCGGTATCAACAACAAGAACTCATCACTCCATCGAAACGCTGTCGATTCAATGGCCGACCATCGGTCAAATGATGTCTACTCATACCCACTCCCAGATGGCACACATTGGAACAATTGGAACGGATATACCGAAGGTTACAGACAATCAATGGCATCTGGATATGGTGCCTCTAACTGTATTATTTCCAACGCCCAATCACTGTATTGTTGGGGAGATAACACCTATGGCAATCTGGGTAATGGTCTTCATGGCACCGGAGTCTTTTCCTCTTTGCCAGTTGAAATAACCTCATTTGGAACAGGTCTTTACCCTGTTAAGGTAGCAACAGGGGGTTACCATTCCTGTGCAATTCTTAATGATGGAACAGTTAGTTGTTGGGGGCATAATAACCAAGGGCAATTGGGAGACGGGACGCAAATTTCTAGGTATACTCCAACCCCTACGGTTTCATTAGGTGTTGGTGTTAAAGCAGTTGATGTCGTTGTCGGAGGCCATCATTCCTGTGCAGTTCTTGACGACGGGAGTGTAAAATGCTGGGGCTCTAATGCTTATGGCCAGTTGGGGGATGGAACAACAACGGATTCCCATAGCCCGGTCTCACTGTCAGGTTTTACCGGGGCTTCTCAGGCTATTTCGATTACTGCTGGTTGGACTTATACTTGCGCATTAATCGAAGATGGCTCAGTAAAGTGTTGGGGCAGAAATCAACAAGGTCAACTTGGACTTGGTGCATCCGGTTCACCATCACTCACGCCAACTCAGATTACTTCCTTTGGTTCTGGGTTGTATGCTGTAGATATTGACGCTGGCTGGGCGCAGACATGCGCAGTGATTAACGATGGGAGAATAATGTGCTGGGGCCAAGGAAGTAATGGCCGCTTAGGAACAGGGAATAGTGCCCAACAAACTACACCAGCATTTACTGCATCACTTGGCGCAAATCGATATGCAAAACAAGTTGTTCAAGGCGGAGGCCATGGTTGTGCATTAATTGATGATGGCACGGTTAGATGTTGGGGTGGGGGCATGGCAACTGGTACTGGTACAACTAGCGATGTATTCATTCCAACTACAACTGATAGTTTGGGCGTTGGTCGCACAGCCCACGCCATCATTGCTGGTACCGGGCATTCTTGCGCTATTCTTGACGACGCAACAATGGCATGCTGGGGGGCTGGTGCCGCTGGAAAATTGGGCAATGGAGCGACTGATAATCAATTGTCGCCAGTCTCAGTAATAACCAGCGGAGTCCCTCAATACTGGCAAGTCAGCGATTTCTTAATCGATCCAGATAACAAAGATTTCAGGCCAAATTGGGGCTCACCACTACATATTCTCGGAGCCGGTGCGTATGACGCTGATGATTCAGATCCATGGACCGCAGGAATAACTTGGAGCTACACTCCGTTGTCTAGTCCAACGATCGGATGCACAGACACTGGCGCACTTAACTATGATAGCAATGCACAATTTGAAGACGGTTCATGTAATTACATAACCCTCACCCCAAGCTCGACAATTGAGTATTTATCAGCCAATGTCCCGATGGCCCCTATCACTATTACTGCAACTACTTCCTACGTCACAAATACTTCATCTCAACCGTTTAACTATCATCCGTATGATGTTCACAGAGATGCAGATATCGCAATTGATAGAAATGGCAAATCACATATTTGTCTTCGAACTAATAATGGCACTGGAAATTTATACTACCTGACCGATGTGACAGGCTCTTGGGTGTCGGAGCCAGTACATGTTACCAACTCTGCAAATGTTGGTACAGAGTGCAATATTGCCATCGATTCTAACGACAATTTGCATATTGTCTATCATCAAGTGAATAACATGAATATCAAATATGCTTACAAACAATTTGGGACATCAACGTGGACAAAATCCAATGCCGTCACTCTTGCTCAAGTTGGAAGTTATATCTCAATGGACATTGCTGAAGACGACACATTGTATATGTCTTATTTCCAAGGTCCACCAGAAGGCCAAGATTTACTGTGGAGCAAGAAAACCCCAGGTGGTTCCTGGGTAAATAAAGGAACAATAGATAATTCACCTAGTACAGGCAGGTATAATTCGATTGTTTATGATGAGCTAAATTCAGCAGTCCATGTTTCTTACAAGCGAGGAGACACTAATAATTTGAAGCATGCAGTTAAGGAAGGCTCAAATTCATGGGTCAAGCAAAATGTCGATCCCTCAGAGTCAACTAATGGGGATACCTCAATTGCTATTGACTCAAATGGCTACGTACACATTGCATATTCCAATAATGGTGGCACAAAGGTGCTTTACTCTACCAACGCCGCAGGATCAGGATTTGTCACGACGGTTGTGGATCAGGGTGCAGATGCACACTTAGGTTTAGTGCTACGACTAGATGATAACGATAAAGCGCATATCGCATACCACAATGCCAACGGCGGCACTTTGAATTATTCTTCAAACGCTCAAGGCTCGTGGATAAATCAGATTCTTGATGGGACCTCAACAAATGTTGGGGAAGGAGTTGAGATGGACCTCGACACAAACGGTGACTTGTTCCTTACCTATCTCAACATGGATAACAATCAGAGGATGGTAGGCAAATTCCGTAGCCTCGCCAATACCGAAGCATATGAGATACATCCAGACTTACCTACCGGATTATCATTTGGCGCCAATAATGGAACTATCTGGGGCACTCCTACTGGAGGATTTGCGACGGAGGACTATACAATATATGCCAACACAACCACGCAATCTGCAACTACTACCGTTCAATTGATGTCGATGTGGCAAGTTGAGCCAAGCGTTGTTGGCGTTGAATTATTGAAAGATGACCCTTTAACCCCGATTACCTTCAATTGGACAGGCTGGTCTTCAAGCGTTCATAACAGTTCAACTGCAGTATATTCTGCTGGGTCATCTGGTTTTTACAATAGTATAGTCACCGATACTAATGCTAAAGTGCACATAGTTTCATATCGAGCAGGCTCAAAGGAAGACCTCAGATATACGACGAATGAATCCGGCTCATGGGTTACTACAACTATTGATTCAGATATGCGGGTAGGGCAGTTCTGTAGCATTGCCATTGATTCATCCGATGGCCTTCACGTTTCTTATCACCGGAACGAAGGAAATGATTTGAAGTATGCTTACAAGGCCTCGGGATCCAATTCCTGGCTAAAGGAGACAATTGATAGCAGTGGCGGAAAATATACTTCAATTTCAATTGACTCTAATGACAACCCTCATATCGCATATCGTGAAAGTGGTGGCGATCTAACCCACGCCACTTGTTCGAATAACTGTTTGAGTGCAACCTCTTGGTCATTCTCGCCAATTATTACTGGAGTTGATGTTGAGTGGAGCTCAATTGCCATTGATTCAAGCGATGATCTTCATGTTGCCATGTACGATGCTACTGGTGATGATTTGCACTACTCTACTGATACTTCAGGTTCATGGGTTAGTTCTAATTTGGGGAGTATTGGCCATGCAGGTGGAATGGCTGTTGACATTGCAATATCGCCAATTACTGATGAGCCCGGAATATCATATTTTAACGCCCACACAGATGATTTAGAATACAAAGTATATGACGGTTCATCTTGGTCAACAACCGTAGTTCATGATATAGGAAGTGTTGGAAGATACAACTCTATTGCTTATGACTCTCAAGGGTCAGCACATATTTCCTATGAAAAGAACGGGGCTGCATTTGATGATTTATGGTATGCTACCGACGCCACGGGCATCTGGGTCACTGAGGGGATATACATCCACCCAACCGAAAGAACTGGTTTGGATACCTCAATCACCGTAGATGTTAATGACGATATTCATATTGCACACCGCAATACTGTCAACAGTGGCAACCTTTACTATGAGACAATTCAGGGGCATATCACTACTTCATCACCACGCTCAGAATTATCTGGCGCCACATGTACTTTCTCACCTTCTTTGCCAACTGGTCTTAATGTGGAAGACGGAACATGTACGATTTCAGGAGCACCAACCGTACCACAAGTTAACACCACTCATACAATAACAGCAGTCTCTTCCACTGGTTTGTCATATACAGGACAATTTTATCTCAATGTTTTAGATCAAACCCCAGTAATCTCTTACTCAAGCACATCTTTCTCATTAACCAAAGGTGTTGCAATATCAGCAATTACGCCAACAAACTCCGGAGGTGCTGCCACATCTTGGAGTATTTCTCCAGCAGAACCAACAGGCCTAACTTTTGATACATCAACCGGAGAACTTAGTGGAACACCGACTATCTTGCAAACTACCCCGATAATTTATACGGTTACTGCAACAAATACTGGTGGTACAGATACAACCACATTTTCACTGTCGGTAATGGACCAAGCACCAATAATTTCATACACAACAACTGTGTTTAACTTGGTTATCGATGAGACAATGAACCCGGTCACACCATCTAATAGTGGTGGAGCAGCAACCTCTTGGAGTATCTCTCCAGGAGTGCCAACAGGTCTTAATTTTGATACAGCAACAGGTGAACTGTCAGGTACGCCAAGCATAGAGTCAACATCTCAAGCATATACTGTTACAGCAACAAACTCCGGTGGCACCGATACTGCAACTCTAACCATCGAGGTGCAAGTATTTGCTACACTAACTTCCAGTGTTGATGGAATCTCAGATGTACCCAATTCAGCAATAACTCCAATCACATTCACTCATACAATCAACGGCGACATCAGTAGTCCGGCATGGACTTCGGGAGTTTCTGGTGGTTCTGCCCAGATTATTGACGGTTCATTTACCCAGGGTAATGACATCGCCCAAGGGCCTGATGGCGCAATGGCTATTGTTGGGTATGAGACGTTATCAAATGATATGAAATTGACTTATTACTACGATGGTGGTTGGACTACCTCTGTAATTCAAAATTCAGCCACTGATTTGAAGTATCCGAGCGTGGGGATCGACTCGAATGGAGTAATACACATAGTATATTTAGACATGACAAATGATGTTTTACGCTATGCGACAAATTTGAGCGGTGTTTGGCAAGTAATCGACCTTCATTCTACTTTAGGTAGTAATAAAAATATAGCTAAGGGGTGGATTGCCGGCACAGATTTAGCAATCGACTCAACCGATAACTTGCATATTGTTTACTCAACAAAGAATTCAGCAAATACCATCCACACAATAAATTACACAACTAACCAAGGTGGAGTTTGGGCTTCTACCGTGATTTCAGATATAACAAAAAATGCATTCGATCCTGCCATTGCGCTTGATTCAAATGACAAAGCGCATGTATCATACTTTCGAGAATCTGGCAACAACCTAATTTACGCAACTAACGAGGGCGGTTCTTGGAATCGAGAAATTGTTGATGAGAGCGGCAATCAAGGAAAATACTCGTCTATTGCGGTAGATTATAGTGACATTGTGCATATTTCTTATATCCAAGATGACCCAAGTAACGATGTCAAATTAGCTTCAGGAAATTATGGTTCTTGGTCAGTTTCAGAGGTTCAATCCAATCCTGATGCTTATTACACAAGCATTGTAGCAGACTCTAACGGAGATTTACACATTGTTTACTCGAAATTTATCTTCGCCAATAATTATAATTTGGAGTACGTGACAAACTCAAGCGGTAATTGGAACAAATTATCACTGTCTTCTGACGGAGGAACATTTAGTTCAATATCGATCGATTCGAACGATGATATCCATATCGTGCATAGTGATGTAGCGGTTGACCAAGAATTGGAGTATGCCACAGCCTCAGGCTCTGGTAAAGGAGTCAAGCAACACACTACATGGCAAATCAGTCCTGCTTTGCCTGATGGCTTACATATGAACTGGCGTAATGGAACAATCAGTGGCACTCCAACATCAATTTATAGTAATACAACTCATACAATCTATGCAAATATTAGTGGTAATTCAGTTTCCACGACTATTTATCTTGAATTCCAACTAGCTGCACCAGTTATCTCCTATGCACAAAATGACCTTACTCTCACCAAAGACACTGCAATGGGTGCGGTTTCACCGACTAGCTCAGGTGGAGCAGTTGGAACGTGGAGCATATCGCCAAGTTTCTCTAATGGGCTCAATTTCGACACCTCCACTGGAGAGATTAGCGGTACCCCAAATACTCTACAAACCAGGACAGAATATACTATCACAGCGACCAACTCAGGTGGTACATCAACAGCTTATGTCAATATTACAATTAATGACGTACCTCCCGAGATATCATACACTCCAGATCAATTTGACTTGACCATAGATATACCGATGTCAGCGGTTACACCGACGAATTTAGGTGGCTCGATAATCACTTGGTGGATTTCACCTAGCCTATCCGCTGGATTAAATTTTGACACTAGTACCGGTGAAATTTCAGGAACTCCGACAGCCTTACGCCCAACAACAATGTATACAATCACAGCAACAAATAGCGGAGGTTCTTCAGTAGATTATGTCAACATTACCGTGACAAACTCAGCCCCAAGCATCTCATATACTCCTAATGTATTTGATTTAACAGTAAATTCTGCAATGTCACCAACAGCAACACTAAGCAATGCTGGTGGAGGGATACCAACAAATGTTATTGACAATGTGGCAGGTAGTTGGAACTCAATTGCGATTGATTCAGTCGGGAATAGGCATGTCGTCTTTGCCAGCAATGATGATTTATTCTATGCTACAGATGAGAGCGGTTCTTGGGTGATAACGACCATCCAATCAACCCCTGATGTAGGGCGTTTCGCAGATATAGCAATCGACTCTAGTGATAGCATACATATTTCATATTTCGATGAAACTAATGGTGACTTGAAATATGCTACCGATAAAAGCGGCTCTTGGGCCATAAGTACGATAGATAATACGGCAGGTAGAATAGTAGGACACTTCACTTCCATAGCAATAGATTCAAGTGATAAAATACATATTTCATACCATGACGATACGATGGAGGATTTGAAATATGCTACCGATAAGTCTGGGTCTTGGGTGACATCAACAATATTTTCGACCGGTGATACTGGACTCCAAACAGAAATAGTCATTGATTCAAACGATAAAGTACATATCGCCTATTATGATAATAATCTTAGATCACTGAATAGAATTACTGACGAATCAGGCTCTTGGCAAAATACAATTGTCGATAACATTGGCGGTTCATCTTATACAACTGGCGGTCAACCATCTATTGCTTTTGATTCAACTGGAGCAATCCATATTGTTCATCGAGATGTAACTAATTCTGCGCTTAGGTATGCAACTTGTTCAAGTAATTGTGTTAATGCTGCATCTTGGGCATTATCAAATATCGATTATGCTAATGACGTGGGAACCAATTCGGCATTAGTTATTGATTCAAATGATAATTTACACGTGACATATCGCGATTTAACCTTTAGCGCACTTCGCTATGCAACCGATAAGAGTGGCTCATGGGTTGCTACCGAATTAGATGGAGATGGCAATGTTGGAGGTCACAGTTACATGGCCGTAGATTCTAGTGATAATGTACATGTTTCATACTCCGATTATACACTGCCTGCAGCAAGAATAATTACTATTGGCGCAGATGGCCTGTATGGTTATTCAATAAGTCCAGACTTGCCCAACGGGCTAACAATCAACCCAGTAACAGGCGAGATTTCGGGAACACCTACAGTACTTTCCGCTTCAACAATCTATACGGTTACTGCGACAAATAGTGGTGGTACTGATACCACAACGATTACTCTTGCAGTCAACGATGCAGCACCATCCATTTCTTATCCAGTTTCTTACTTGTTCACGAAAGGTCAAACTATACCGGTTATTTATGCAACAAATTCTGGCGGTACAGCGACATCTTGGGAAGTCAGTGATTTGCCAGCCGGCTTGGCAATAGATTCTGTTGCTGGATTCATATGGGGGTCACCAACTACTGTGACTCCTATGAGTACTTACACTGTTTGGGCAAATAATTCTGGGGGCTCATCTTCAACAAGTATTACTATCACCGTCAACGATGTGCTACCTGATTCATTCGCTTACAGCCCCACAGATATGCTGTTAACAATCAACCAAGCCATGACACCCAATACCGTCTCGCCGGGAGGCGGGGTGGTAACCAGTTGGGAAATATCACCAGATGTTCCGTCAGGGCTTAACTTTGGTTCAAGCAACGGAACTATTTGGGGTACGCCAACCGTCTTGCAGGTTAACTCAATCACTTACACAGTTTGGGCCAACAACAGCGGGGGCTCTACATCAACATCTGTTACTATTACTATTAACAATATATTGCCAATAGTTTCCTATGCAGAAAACGATCTAATTCTAACCAAAGGTTCTGTAATGAACGTGATATCGCCAACTAATTCCGGCGGAGCCGCATATTCGTGGTCAATAAGTCCGTCAATACCTAACGGGTTAAGTTTTGATTCAATTACTGGCGAAATATCAGGCACACCCACATCAATTCAAATTAGAACAATATACCTCATCACAGCAACCAATTCTGGAGGCGCATCTAATGCCTATCTCAACATAACGATTAATGATATTGTACCGTCTATTTCTTACTCACAGAACGAAATTGTTGCCACAATTGGCGTTCCAATTAGTCCCCACTCAATTCCTACCAACAGCGGCGGAGTAGTAACGGATTGGGAGATTTTTCCCAACCCGGGTCCACATTTTCATTTCAATGATGCAAATGGCGTAATAAGTGGCACTCCGGGAGCGTTGATGCCAAGAAACCAATTTACTATTTTTGCCAATAATTCTGGGGGCTCATCAGTTGCTTATGTCTATGTAACAATCAATGATACTCCCCCAGGAACATTCTCTTATAATCCAGTTGATATGGATTTGACACTCAACCAAGCAATGACTCCTAACATCGTGTCTCCTAGCGGTGGGGCAGTAACGAGTTGGGAAATCGCTCCAGATTTGCCGAGCGGACTCAACTTCGGCACCAGCAACGGAACCATCTGGGGCACTCCAACCTCACTGATGAATCTCAAGACATTCACGGTTTGGGCAAACAATACTGGAGGGTCATCTTCGACAAGTGTGACGATAATTGTGAACGCTGAGGCCCCGAGTATTTCCTACACTCCGGATTGGTTTGAATTAACCAAAGATACCGCAATGTCACCAACCGCAATCCCGACCAATACGGGTGGTGCGATTCCGTCAGCTGTAGTTGCCTCTGGCATTGTCGCTTCGTACACCTCGATTGCCGTTGATTCTTACGGCTTCAAGCACATTTCTTATCATGTTGATAGTGTGAAAGATTTGTTCTATGCTACCGATAAAACCGGTGCTTGGACTGTGACATTAATCGACTCTGATTCCAATGGATATACCTCGATTGCTATCGATTCCAATGACAATATACACATCTCATACTACAAAAATGCAAACGGCGGTGAGTTGACATATACGACATGTTCATCATCTTGTTCTTCCGCTTTCTCTTGGACCAGCACAGTGGTTGATAACGGACAACGTTTCCTAGACCAACAAATCACTATTGATGCTAATAATGCACTACACATTTCTTATTATGATGAAAGCAATTATGACCTAAAGTACGCTAAATGTTCCTCATCTTGCTCGTCCACCTCATCTTGGACTACGTTATTGATTGATAGTGATGGCCAGGTTGGTAGAGGGAATTCATTAGCGGTTGATTCAAATAACAATCCTCACATTTCTTACTATGATTTTATCAATCAAAATTTGAAGTATGCTACATGCTCCTCATCTTGTGAATTAATCTCTTCTTGGACTAATACGACATTAGACACGACGGGCAATTCCGGCGCCGAAACAAGTATTGCTATCGACTCAAATGATAATATTCACATAGCGTATACAGGACAATTTGTCATCAATGTTAACTCACTAAAGTACGCTACCGATGAAAGCGGCTCTTGGCTATATTCAACAATAGAAACTGGAACCCCTTCCATGAGCTCCGGTTTTGAGAACTCTATCGCTATTGATTCTAATGACAACATCCACATATCTTACTACAACATTGCTAATGGTCTGAATTATGCTACAGATTATACTGGCACTTGGGTCATATCTACCCTTGATACTCCCCGTTTCTCTTCGACCCGTTACACTGATATTGCGATTGATTCAGGTGATAATATACATATTTCATACAGCGCCACTGGCGTTAGTGAAGTACGTTATGTAATGGTTGACTCAACTTCAAATCTCTTTGGCTATTCTATCAGTCCAAACTTGCCTGCAGGATTGAATTTTAATCCGGCTACAGGTGAAATTTCTGGAACGCCGACCGCAATATCGGCCAATACAACCTACACAATTACGGCGACAAATTCTGGTGGCTCAAGCACGACTACGATTACAATCGTTGTGAATGATGTAGCACCAAATGGTCTTGTCTACAGTGTTGAAAACATGAACCTAATCAAGAATCAAGCCATGACGCCAAACACTGCAACAGTCAATGGTGCAATCACAAGTTGGGAAATATCTCCAGACTTGCCAACTGGCCTTTTGTTCGGCAGCAATAACGGTACCATTTGGGGCACTCCGACAGTTGTGCAATTGACACCGATCGCCTATACTGTCTGGGCCAACAATACTGGTGGCTCTGTTTCAGTGACTGTTGACATCACAATCGCTGAGGATTTAGCCAGTTTTTCTTATCCAAACTCTCCTTACACGATTGTTCGTGGTTACAACATGAGTGACATTACGCCAACTGTGACTAGTGGCACCGTAGTTTCATGGGGCATCCACCCACTACTACCGAGCGGTTTATCGTTCACGAATGGCGTAATTAGCGGCAGGCCAACGGTCAATCAAACCACTACGATATACACGGTCTATGCCAATAATTCCGGTGGTTCAGCAACTGCAACTCTCCAATTAACCATCAACGAGCCAACACCAAACATTGATTACAATCCAGATAATTATACTCTTACCAATAATACAGCAATCCGTATTGATCCAATTCTTCAGGCAAATCCACCAAGCGCAGTAGCTGCAATTACCTATTCAGGAACTGCCGCGTCGAATGCGTGTTTGATTCAAATGGGTGATTTAATCTTCTATCAAGGTACTGACTCTACGCACGGTAAAGAATTGTGGGCCTTCAATTACACTCTCCCTGTTTCAGTCAACAATCCATATATGGTCAAAGACGTATATTCTGGCGCTAATGATGGCATATCAGGAGACTGTGAAGATATGTTGGTTGTCAACAATACTCTATTCTTTAGAGGCAATGATGGTTCAAATGGTGTTGAATTGTGGAAGAGTGACGGGACCTCTTCTGGTACGGTTATGGTAAAAGACCTCAATTCGGGTTCGGGTTCCTCGAATCCTAGTGACTTTACTTCGGCTAATGACAAACTCTTCTTCACTACTGCTACTGCTTCATATCAATTCCGCAGGTGGGTTTCAGATGGAACAAATGTGGGAACTAATGATGTAGGTTCTTGGTCCTCAAATTACAACGCCATCTTCTATCCAGAAATAGAGTATAACGGCTCAATTTATGGTCAAGGCTGGGATGGTCATAGAGTGCTCTTCTCATTAAATGAAACGACATATGAAAGGGTAGCAGACCTCGGAGGAGGGCATAATAATCCGCGTGCTTTGACTATTTACGATGGTTGGCTGTATTTCCTAACTTACGAAACAGCATCAGGAACAGGTTGCTTATACCGAACTAATGGAACTGAAGCCGGAACTTCGATGTTTATCTGTGGTACTCCACAACATCAACCTATGGGTGCTAATGGAATGACTGAGTTTGAAATGCAGGTTTTTAATGATGAATTATATTTCATAAGAGATTCAGGTCATGGCGATGAGTTATGGAAGACTGATGGTACACAAAGTGGTACCGTGATGGTGAAAGATATTGTCCCTGGGCCGTCATCAGGTTTCTGCAGTAATCCTTTAAGCAGTTGTCTAGGAGGATCTAGATTATACGCTACTGAGAATTATTTGTTGTTTGATGTAGATTCAGATGGTGACGGCCAACTTGAGTTATGGAAGACTGATGGTACTTCTGGCGGCACATCATTGTTAAAAGAAATCTTTTTACCAGGGGCAAATGAAATTTATTATCATCAAGTTGATGAAATAATATACTTCAGAGCCAGCCAACATGGTTCATATCAAGATTCAGAGTTATGGAGTACTGATGGCACGCCCGCAGGTACTGTAAGAGTGGAAGATATATGGGAGGGCTCATCTGGTTCAGCTCCAAGAGACATCATAGATGTCGATGGAACACTATATTTCATCGCTTACAATGGTTCGACTTATTCACTATTCAATGTCAATAATGCTGGGAACGGCATCATAGGCGCACCAACCACATGGTCAATTTCACCACCGAATCTACCAACTGGTCTAACTTTCAACAATGGCGTAATCAGTGGAACGCCAACAATTCTACAACTAACACCAACAATGTATACAATTACGGCAAGTAATGCTAATGGTTCATCTTCCACGACCATTAATCTAACAATCATCGAT
>TARA_B100001121_G_scaffold132173_1_pt1 | contig 14997 bp, 10 predicted proteins | sample TARA_B100001121 | Tara Oceans TARA_B100001121 (sample SAMEA2622817) | marine metagenome | biome: marine biome (ENVO:00000447); feature: surface water layer (ENVO:00002042); material: "saline water (ENVO:00002010), including plankton (ENVO:xxxxxxxx)" | depth 5 m
CGTGGCACGCAAGAGGTCGGCGGTTCGATCCCGCCTAGCTCCACCATTCTGCTATTTGTTAAACAATCTTTATATTTTTGAAGAAAACTTGAGATACATTTATCTTTTGGCATTATTTAAACATGGAATTCTTATCTAAAAAAATTACTTTTACCTCAGGTTTTGGATTAGCTTTATTTTTACTAATTTTACCAATGTTTGTTGGGCCTGGAATAGCCATAATCAATCCCTCATTTTTTGGAGAGACTCAGTCTACGCTAAGTATGTCAATTTATATTGCGAGAAATCTTGCAGTAGGAATTGTTTTTCTATTAGCAATCTATTGGAGAAATGCATCAATGTTATTTATCCTAATTTTAACAAGATTGATAACTGATTTAATTGATGCTCCAGTTTTTTACTTATTTAAAGAGCCAAATCTGATTGGACTTATTATAATTTTTTCTGTCTTTTGCTACATTCCAGCTATTTATGGTTTGCGTTATGCATGGAAAAACATGGCCGAAAGGAAGGCTTGAATAATTTCTTCTTTTAAATAGTTAAGAATATGTTTAATAAAGCGTAACAAAAAATATTAGTTACATGCTATTTGCATAATTGTGATTTGTCTCACTATGATGCTGCTCATCAGCACGAACACATCTTATGAGATCGGACAATTTTGCATCTGCTCCCAGGTTGTAATAGTTAATTGCTAAATGCGGAGCAGGGATGTTTTCAACTTCTCCTGACTCAACCATTTTGAGATATTCGCTGTAGCTATTGACAGCTTCATCTTCGAAATATCCAATCATTCTGTGAGCCGTTCTTGTAAAAAATATATACATGAACACATAAAATATCCCAAACATTAATTGTGAGGTAAGGACTATAAACCTTTCGATAAAATTTGGTTTAGCTATTTCAATAAAAAACATTAAATGCATACGCTCATTTTCAGCTTCAGCAAGCATTTCTCTGATTTGCTCACCATAGCCGGCTTTCATTTTTCGCAGGCTTTTAAAATGCATCCAAACACCAGCAACCATTCCTGGCACACCGGCAACAGTTTCTAAGACAACCGCTCTGTGTCCGTACCTTTTCAAAAAAAAGCTGTCAGCAATGAGCCTAAAGAATTTTGTCATCGAATAGGCGAACATATCTGAAATACGTTCACTACTAGTTTTAATGATAGAATACATAATAAATTTTATTTATAATCTATTATATATAAAATCTATATTAAGTAAAGTATCTGCAGGATTGAGTAGTTTAATTGAGAAGTTTAATAAGCTATTGCTTGCCCCTTTATACCAACTGATGAGTGAAATTGAACAATTTTCCACCCGTCTTCTCTTTTTTCCATTACGCCGGTATATCTAACCCCTTCAATAACTTGTTTTTGTCCATCAACTAGAAATTCCCAATCTACAATTTCAGAAAACCAAGCAACCTCACCGGATTTACTAAAATGAATATTTTTGTTCATGCGTTTAACACTTAATATGTCAAATGCTTGAAATTGCTTTTTGACCGAGTTTTGAAGTTCATCCCATCCATCCCACCTTTCAGATGCATCTGTTCCAAAGGTAATCATGTCAGAATCTTGAGCCATAGTTTCTGCAAACATTTTATGATCCCCTTTTTCAAAAGAGTTCCACATTTTTTCAATTATTAAATCTGCCCCATCATCAGCAGAGCTTGTAACAATCTGAATTGATATAAATAGCAAGGATATTAACAAGATAGAAAATACTTTTTTCATGAAAGTCCTTATATAAAAATTAAATGAACAATGTATCATAATTTAGATAGTGAATTATTTTTTAAATGTTGCACCTTAAATTAAATCTTTTGATGTTGTTAATGAGTCTGCCGATGTTCGCTGATTCTATTGCATTGTCAAACAAAATCCTGAGTGGCAAAAAGATAGACTCGATAATGTATGTGGGCAATAGTTTCTTTTACTACAATAATAGTTTGCATAATCACGTAAACTCGATTGTAAAAAATCATAGTTCAAATCAAGAATTAAAACAGCGATCAATAACGATCAATGGCTCATCTCTATCTTGGCATCCTCTAGAAGCCTATTTAAATAACAAAAATATGGGGAGCTTTACCATAGACACAGCTGATGGAAATAAATATAAGCAAGTGAAGGATACTGCAATTGATGCCATTATCTTTATGGATTGTAGTCTTTGTCCAATTCATCCAATGACCAAAGAGGACTTTCATTTAAACATTGAGAAATATTCAAATATTATAAGGTCTAAGGGAATGGAGCCAATTCTTTTCATGTCATGGCCTTATAAAAATAGACCTTCTATGATCAAAGAGCTTAGAGAGGAGTTTATTAAAGCTGCAAATGTTAATAATATACTTCTAATACCAGTAGGCGAAGCGTTCTATGCCTTTCAAAAAAAATATCCTGAAATAGATCTTTATACAGAAGATTTAAGACATCCATCAAAAGAGGGAACCTACTTAGCAGCAGCAGTAATATATCGTACTTTATTCAATTTCGATGTCAAAGGAACCAAGGGTATGAAAGATATTGACATAGAAGCCACTAATAAAATTCACGAAATTGCTGACTTAACAGTTAAAAGTTTTTTTGAGTAAATATCACTTATCAGATTTGTTACTAATTGACTTGTAATAATAAGCTTTTGCTGAGTTTATAAAAATATTAAATTTAATTGACTTTGTCACATTTTTGGCACAGAATTGTCAGAATTATGGCATAGCTGCACGCGTAGCTATTATTTAAAGGAAAGGGGATATTATGAAAAACAAACTATATTTATTGTTTGGGTTATTTGCTGTTACTGCATTTGCTCAAGACAGCAGCAGTGATGCCGATGTCGAGCAGGTAGTAGAAGCTGAAGAAATAACTATTATAGGTTCAAGAATTAAATCAAAAACTACTTTTGATAGTCCAGTGCCAGTGACAATTGTCACAGGCGAAGATTTCGAAAATAGACTTTTCGATTATGCTGCTTCTGCGGTAACTCGTTTACCATCTGCAGCCGGTGCTGAAAGCGGACCTAACGGAAGTCAGGCTATTAACAATTTAAGACTTGGTTCGCAAAGAACACTAGTTACAGTAAATGGAAATAGGTTTGTTTCTTCTAACGGATACGGTGGTGGTCAAGTTGATGTTAACAACATTCCAACTATGTTAATTGACAGAGTTGAAGTGATTAACATTGGTGGTGCTGCTGTATATGGTTCAGACGCAGTTGCTGGTGTTGTGAATTACATTCTTAAAGATGACTTTGAAGGATTTAAATTCCAATATAACCATAACAACTACTTTGAAGATGTATCACTACAAAGAGGTTACAAAATGCTCTTCGGTGGTAACTTCATGGATGGCAGAGGAAATGTAACACTTTCTCTTGACTATACGGATAATGGAAGAAAAGTTAGGTTTAATGAGTTACCTCAATCAGTTGTTTGTAGAGAATTTGGCTCAGATACTTATGGTGCTGTTCCTGGTAAAACATTAATCTATCCAGATTGCGAAGGTTTTACATATTTTGGAATTAGTCCGAACGGAAGTGTTACTTTAGGTGATGTGCTAAACACTCCTGGTGCTTTTGGATTACCACCCAATAGAGGAAGAACTACTGGTTGGCCTGGAACTCCACAAACAGACTATGTTGGTTTTGATGAAAAAGGTAACTTAAAAGTTAACAAGCAAGGTATACCTACTGATGGAGTTTTAAGATACAGAGGTGGAGATGGTATGAATTTTGGTTATCCTCATAATCCAACTGTCGTCATTGAGCCAATTGAAAAATATAACTTCGTTCAAACTGGTCGATTTGATGTAACTCCAAGAATGAGAGTATCAGGTTCGGTTTATTTAACATCATATGAAGCCGAAGATGCTTCAGGAAATCAAGGTTTTTATACAACTGGACTATTTGGATCCCCTTCAAATACTCTAATTGTTGAGTGTAATAATCCTTTCCTAAGTGCTGCAGACTCAGCTGAGCTTTGTGCTAATTGGTCTACAGGCACTAACTCTTACGGAAATAAAACTTTCCAAATGAGTAAAGCATGGGGACCATATGTCAAGTCGCTTGGTGGCGAAGATGTTGATACTGTTGATAACAGAGTTTTCAATCTAAGAGTAGAAGGTGATTTTGATATCGGTGATAGAACTTTTGATTACAACTTTGGAGTTACTGACGGTGAGTCCAGAAGAGTTAATTCAAGAGGTGACATAATAAAAGCTAGACTATTTGCAGCTATCGATGCTGTGTTACTTTCAGATGGAACTATTGATTGTAGATACAATCAACTAGGAGCCGCTGGGTATACAACACAAGAGTACTTCAAGGATCCTTACATGCAGCCTGGTGGAACAGCAGATCCATCATATTTTGTATTAGGTGAGCCTGGTGATTGTGTTCCTTTAAGTCCATTCGGTGACGGTTCTCAGATTTCTGATGCGGCTGCTAACTATGTTGGTGGAAGTGTTTCAACTAGAACAAAAACTAATCAAAATTATAATTTCGGTTATATTTCAGGTCCTGTAGCTGATTTACCAGCTGGAGAATTGTCTGTTCTTGTTGGATACGAAGAAAGAACTGAAAAGTATAAATTCAAAGATGCATTATTTGATGAAGCATACATTGGAGATGGATCTGGTGGTATGACTGAATTAGAAGGTAAATTCTCAACTTCAGATACCTACATGGAGTTGATTGCTCCATTGATCTCTCCTGACATGAATATTCCATTTGTTGAAGAGCTTACACTTTCTGGTGCATATAGAGAGATGGACCACAGCGTGTCTGGCGAAGATAATGTAGATAGTTTATCTCTTGTTTGGAGACTCAACTCAGCCTTAGGCATCAGATATAACGTACAAAATACAGTTAGATCGCCTGCCATTGGTGAAGCTTTCCAACCTCAGTATATTTATAGCTACATTATTGATGATCCCTGTGATGCATCAAATATAAATACTGGTCCAGCTCCTGAAAATAGAGCTGCAAACTGTGCAAAACTAGGGAACCCTCCTGGTTGGCTTTCACAAGCTGAAACAGCATCTATCTTTGTTTATGGTGGAGGAAATCCAAACTTATCAACAGAGAAATCGGAGTCTTTCAACTATGGGTTAATTTATACACCTACTAATTTACCCTTTACTAACATTGAAATTCCTGGAAACTTGAGCATTGCTTTAGATTACATTGAAGTTGATCTTACAGATGCAATCATCGAGTTAAATCCAGATGAAGTGTTATCAGCTTGCTATGATGCTAACCCATCATCTTACCCAAATACATTCTGTGGTCAGATCACACGTGATCCTGACAATCAAATGTCTGGGTTTGCTCCTGGAACTATTGGTGTGCAAGGTGGAACCTCAAATGGTTCAGCATACGATTATCAAGGATATATCGTTGAGCTTGCATATGATCTTGATCTAGAGGATGTATTCAGCTGGGGAGCTGGTACCTTTGGATATAATTTAAAAGGTTATCAAGAGAAAAAAGATGCATTCCAGGCAACTGCTGCATCACCAGTTGTAGACACTACTGGATCTATCTCAAAACCAGAAAATAGATATCTACACACTTGGGATTGGTCTTATGATGACTGGTATTTCTATGTTGATGGTGTTTACACTGATGGAGGTCTCACTGACTTCTATTGGGACAAAGAAGCTTTCCCTGATAAGTATGCATATATGAATGATGATGGAACACCTAGTGATAGAATCCTTCCACATTCATTTGATGGATATTGGAACTTTAGCGGCGGTGTGGTTTATGACTACAATGAGAATATGTCCGCTGTAGTTCGTGTTACTAACCTTAATGACGAGCAATGTGATAGTGATAATTCATGCTACTATCCTGGATACTACGTCCCTCGTACATTTAGTTTTGGTTTCAGATATCAGTACTAATTATTAGTTCTTTGATTGAGGGGGTCCATCGGACCCCCTTTTTTTTAATAAAAATGTTACATAAAAAAATTAATTCCCCCATTTTGTTTTTTGTATTAATACTTTCCTCATTCAATTTATCCGCAGCACCAATTATTTTGCCGAGTGCACCTGGTATTGATTCAGTTGAAATTGATGAGCAAAAAGCAATTTCAATAGCAAATACGAGCTATAACTCGCATGATGTTAATTTTTTGCAGATGATGATCATGCATCATGATCAGGCCATAGTAATGACTAGATTAGCTCCAACAAGGACTAATTCTAAAAATATTCTTGATTTAGCTGGGCGAATTGATACATCACAGGATGATGAAATGCAGTTTATGAAAAGCTGGCTTCAAGATAGAAACGAGTCTTTTAATCACACGCATGATCAAAATATGATGAAGATGGCTGGAATGGCATCACCTGAAGAAATAAATGAATTAAAAAATAGTAAAGGCGTTGAATTTGATAAGCTGTTTTTAAAATTAATGATTCATCATCATGATGGAGCTATTGAAATGGCTGATGAATTGCGAGATCAGCCTGGATCAGCTTATGATCCAATATTAAACGAGTTTGTAGCCGATCTAATAAATGATCAAGCCGTTGAGATTGAGAGAATGAATGGCCTTTTAATTGGCTTATCAAATGATCCCAGAGCAAATTTGTCTCCTGGTCTATATCATGCAGATGAAGCCATAAATAACTTGGAAAAATTGGTTTCTTTAAAAAAACCAACAGGTTTTTTTGATCCTAGCAATCCCATGGAACTAAGACCGCAGGACTCTACAAATAAAAATTTAAGCGATCCTGATACGCTAAAATCAATAGAGCAGAAATCCAAAAATAACAGATATCCAATGCTCAGTTTTTCAAATACTGATATGGCTTTTAGGGATAATATTTTGGTGGCTGGAAGTTATCATGGTTTTAATATTTATCAATTAGATGAGGAAGGTATTCCATTTCTAATGTCTTCTGTGATTTGTCCTGGTGGTCAAGGTGACGTTTCTATAGTAGGTGATCTACTTATAATGTCGGTTGAACAAAATAGGGGTAGGACAGATTGTGGTCTTGAGGGGGTAAATTCTGAACCTTCTAAGGAAAGGTTCAGAGGAATAAGAATCTTTGATATATCTAACTTGCTTAAGCCAAAACAGGTTGGATTAGTTCAAACTTGTAGGGGTTCTCATACGCACTCTGTAGTTAACACTGATTTAGATGATCAAAAAATTATTGTTTATAATTCCGGTACTTCAAACGTAAGAGATCAAGAAGAATTAGAATCATGTTTTGAAGATATTCCAGGTGATAATAGAACAGCATTGTTTAGAATTGACATAATTGAAATCCCAATTAACAACCCAGAACAATCAAAAATTGTTAGCAGCCCAACTGTTTTTGCTGATAACGAGAGCGGTGTCCTAGCAGGTCTTTGGCGAGGCGGTGATCATGGCGATGATACTCAAAGAACATCTCGTACTGATGAATGCCACGATATCACAGTATTTCCCTCAGCAAATTTAGCAGCAGGTGCTTGTTCAGGAAACGGAATATTATTTGATATTACCGATCCGTATAACCCAAAAAGACTTGATGTTGTCACAGATACAGGCTTTGCATATTGGCACTCAGCAACATTCAATAACGATGGAACAAAAGTGGTTTTTACAGATGAGTGGGGTGGCGGAGGTAGACCAAGGTGCAGAGCTTGGGATCCATTAAATTGGGGTGCAAATGCAGTCTATGACATACTTGATAAGAAACTAATTTTTAAAAGTCATTACAAAATGCCAGCACCTCAGAAAGAATCTGAAAATTGTGTTGCTCACAATGGTTCAATAATTCCAATACCTGGAAAAGATTTGTTTGTTCAGGCATGGTATCAGGGCGGCATTTCTTTGATGGATTTTACTGACTCAAGCAATCCCATTGAAGTTGGATACTTTGATAGAGGCCCCATTGATGCAGATAATCTTATAACTGGCGGTTACTGGTCTGTCTATTATTATCAAGGGAAAATTTATGCCACTGAAATTGTAAGAGGTTTAGACGTTTTTCAATTAACCGAGAGTGAATTTATTACTCAAGAACAAATAGATTTGGCTGCGAAAGCTTATCCAGCATATGGACCAAAAAATGTTTTTAATCCTCAACAACAAGTGCCGATGCTATGGCCAGATTAAAGTTATATATGCAATTTTATTAATCCTAAAGTAAACTTTACTCTCACAGTATTGTAAAATTTTTGTATGCGTAAAAATTCATTTCATTTTATATTTGTTTTCTTTCTTGTTTTTGCATTTCACCATGAAACTTACGCCAATAACTCAGTTAATAAAAGTCCATCTGATCAAAGAACCTACAATATCTTTACTTTAAAAAATGGGATTGATGTTATAACGGTAAGCGATCCTGATTTGGTTACTTCTGCGGCTACACTTAGTGTTGGAGTTGGGCAATTTCAAGATCCTGACAATGCTCAAGGTATTGCTCATTTTCTTGAGCATATGCTATTTATGGGATCAAAAAAATATCCTGAACCAAATGAATATATGAAGTTTATTCAAGAGAATGGTGGGAATACCAACGCTTTCACTGCTGCAGAGCAAACCACCTACTTGTTTTCAATAAATAGCTCAAAATTTGCCGCCGCACTTGATAGGCTAAGCTCTTCGGTGAAGGATCCTTTGTTCGACCCAACTATGGTTGGCAAGGAAATTAATGCGGTAAATTCTGAGTGGCTTCTCAGCAGACAAAGTGACTCATTTATTCAGCAGAGAGTTGCTGCCATTACTGGAAATCCTGATCATCCTAGACTGAAGCTGGGTGTCGGGAATAAAGATACTCTATCAAGTGATGAATCAACGCTCCTTAAGCATTTAAATAGTTTCTATAATGAGTATTACTCAGCTAACCTTATGAAGCTTGTTTTGGTTGGAAAGCAAAGTCCAAAAGAGCTTAAGAAATTAGCTACAAAATATTTTTCAAAAATTAAAAACAATAATATTGATCGTCCACAAACATCAGTAAAATCTTATCGTCAAGAGGATCTTGCTAAGAACTTATATATCAAAAGTAAGGTTAAATCACCTCAACTAGTCATTGAATTCCCAGTTGAAAACAATTCTTCAATGTGGCGGTCTAAACCTAATGAATATATTGAGATGTTATTAAATTCTCAAGAGCCAAATACTTTAATGAGCTTTTTAAATGAAGAGGGCCTTATCGAAAGCGGGTCAACTAGCATTGATCCTATATTATGGGGGGCAGACGGCTCTGCTTTAATAACTTTTACACTTACCGACAAAGGTATAAAGAATAAGCAAGCTATCATTGCAAATACCCTTCGCTACATAGATTTAATCAAAGCTAACGGTATTAAAAAAGAATATTTTGATGAGCTTGCTGCAATAAATCAAATTCAATTCGAGGACTATAGCGCGCCTGAAGCATTGAGCTTGGCAGTCCAATTTGCTTTTAATATTTATGACGTACCCCTTAAAAATATTATTGATTTTTCTTATGTTACTTCTGATTATCAATCTGTAGCTATAGAAAATGTTTTATCGAAAATGAATCCTAAAACTGCGAGAATTTATCATATTAGTCCTGACGAAGAAGTGCAGGTAGATTTGCGATATGCGGATGGAGGTTATCGAGTATCAGATTTTGATTTTAATGATTCAGATTCAATGCTTTTGTTTTCGGGCCTTAGTTTGCCTGAGCCTCAAGTTATAGACCTTGATGACTCTGAGGAGGTGCTATTTGCATCTTCAGGTCAATATGATGTTCCGAAAAAAATTATTGATAAAGAAGGTGTGCAAGCATTTTTATCACACACACAAAATTTTATCGGTAGAGAGGGTGTTTTGGTTATAAATCTTAAATCACCCGTTCCCTCCAAAAGTGCAGAAAATTTAACATATGCTTTTATATCAAATGCGGTTTTTAGAAAAAAACATCGTTTGATTCTTCAAAGAGCCCGTCAAAGAAATGGTGTAAATATTTTTGCTAATTATGATTCTGAGGGCAATGCAACTTTTGGGCTTATTGGAAGGACATCAACCCAAATAAAATATGCATCCGAACTTTTAACTAAATTTGCAAATTTTAAATATACCGATCGGGATCTCAAAGATGGCGTCAAAGCATTAAGAGATTCTTTCGATAGTATTTCTGAACAAGGTATTTCTGCTCAGCTCAGTTACTATGCAGCTACAGCAACAAAACAAGGACCATTCTTTTTTTCTAAAAAGGAAATATCAGCTGCTCTTGATAGAGCGACATTAGAGGGGTTAACAAATTTTCATAAAGAATACCTATCATCAATATTCATTGATATTTTTTCTCACGGAATTGAGAGCCCAGAAAAAATTATTCTTTTTGCAAATGAAATGCGAGATGTATTTGGCAATACAACGCAATCTTCACCATGGAAGATGAATAATAATTTTAAAGTTAATGCTGGAACGGGAAAGATTACTAAGATAAGCACTCCCAAAGATGGAGTTGGCATGAGTGACATATATATTTATCCAGAACAATCACTCGAGGTTGAAGCCCAATTTGCAATGATTAATAAATTATTTAGCCCTTCATTTTTTAATGAACTAAGATCTAATCAACAACTTGGATACTCAGTTTTTAGCTTAGATTACGAAATTCATGATTATCCAGCCATTGGTATGACTATTGTGAGTGATAATACTGACCTTCAAAATTTAAAAGAAAAAATGATGGAGTTTCAGTATGGTTTTGCAGCAGCGCTTGAGAGTGTAGATAACAAAACAATAAAGAATGTTAAAACAGCTCTTTTAGAAGATATTAATCAGAAGCCAGAGAATATTTACTTAGAAGTATCACCCTTGATCAGTGATTGGGAGGATGGAAATTATAATTTTGATACTGAGAAGGCCTTTGCTAACTATATAGAAAATACTTCTCGTCAAGATCTTATAAATCTAAATAATAAATTTATAGTAGATGGAGAATTTATGAACGTTACTATACAGATACGTGGAAAAGATTTTCGTGATGCACCTTATTTTTCATGGGAAAATTTTTAATTCACTAAATAAACTATAGTTTTATATATTAACTATTATTCATATATTTTCTCTTGATTTTTCCACTACTGTTTAATTAAAAACGTACTAAATAATGTCTATGAAAATCGGAGTCCCAAAAGAAATAAAAAATAACGAAAGCAGAGTAGGTCTTACTCCTGTGTCAGTTAACTACTTATCAAAACTAGGACACTCAGTATATGTTCAATCTAATGCAGGTCAGTCGATTGGATTTTCAGATGAATTATATCGTGAATCTGGTGCTATTATTCTTTCGGATGCTGGAGAAGTTTTTTCTACTTCAGATCTTATAATTAAAGTTAAAGAGCCGATTCAAGAAGAGTTAGAATTTTTAACAGAAAGCCATACATTATTTACATATCTTCATTTGGCAGGAAACTCAACCCAAGCTAAAAAATTGCTTGAAACTGGCGTTACTGGTATTGCCTATGAAACAGTAACCTCTTCGGATGGGTCATTACCTTTGTTAGCTCCAATGAGCGCAATTGCTGGACAATTAAGTATGGTTGTTGGTTCATATCATCTTCTAAAACCTAACAATGGCAGAGGCACGTTGATTAGTAATATTGATCCAAGAGTTGTAACCGTAATTGGAGCAGGAGTGGCAGGCAAAGAAGCAATTGCTAAGGCGATATTAAATAATGCTATAGTAAAAATCATTGATTTAGATCAATCTGTGTTAGATGAATTAAAAAATATATATGGAGATGACAACGTAGATTACATTCTGTCAACTCCTGACTCAATTCAAGATGCAATCAGCATTTCTGATATTGTGATTGGCTCTGTTTATGTTGTCGGGAAAGAAGCTCCAAAAGTTGTTAAAAAAGATATGTTGAAGAGTATGGTTGATGGGAGCGTAATGGTTGATATCTCAATTGATCAAGGGGGATGTTTTGAGACAAGTAGACCTACTAATCATGATGATCCAACTTTTATTCATGATGGTATTCTTCATTATTGTGTAACGAATATGCCAGGGGCTGTTCCATTGACAGCATCCAATGCCCTTAACAGTGCAACCTTACCTTTTATTCATGAAATTGCAGAAAAGGGAATATCAAAAGCTTTAAGTGAAAACCGATTTCTATTTAATGGCCTGAATATCCAAGATGGAAAAGTTGTTCATCCTGGAGTAAAAGAATCACTAGATATTTAAAGCACTATTTAAAAAATCCTACTGCATCTTTGGCAGTCTGAGGAATATAAGCTAGTCCGTGTTTAGAGTCACCAATGGTTTCTAGTTCTTTGATATCAGAATTTGATTCAAAAACAGAATCAAGAGTAATATCAAATTTTTTTTCGAAGTAAGCATTCTCAGAAATGATGGGCACTTGATTTTCTAATTCATCCAGAACTTTCCATCTCAAGACAACTGGCATTGATTTTCCAATAGTCTCTTTCGTCCGCACCAACGAGACATCAACACCTATTGATCTTAAAAAGGCAGCTAGATGAAGTTGAATGGTATTTGTCCCAAGAATGGCAAAATTTTTATACTTTTCTTTCTCTAATGCTGACTTAATAGCATCAATGTTACCATTATTATCTTCTATAAATGGATGTAACCAAGATTGAATATTAGTCGCGTTTGGCATAGATATTGAAGGGACTCCTCCTGTGGCAACAACAACTTTTTGATTATCAACAAATTCTGTTTTAATGTCATCTGATGAAATTTCAGTATTTAAATTTAAATCTATAAGTTTATTTTTAATGGAGGCTTGATAATAATTTAATAATTTCTTGTAAGGCTCATATATTAATGAAGCTCCAATTAAATTACCCCCAATAAATCCCTGCCTTTCAAATATTGCAACCTCTATATTTCTTTTTGCGCCTTGAAGTGCTAATTCAAGTCCAGCTGGCCCAGCTCCTATAATAACTAATTTTCTTTTCGAATAATTTTTATCTCTTTTCCCTAAACCAACGTCAGATGCACACACCATTTGTCCATTCAAAAAAATTCTGCTCACACATTCATATGAGTATTGGCATGGCTTGATTTTATTCTTTTCATTATTTTTTAATTTGTTCGGCAAATTAGGATCTGCCAAAAGCTTTCTTCCCATAGCAAGAAAATTAAATTTTCCCTCAGAAATATATTTATCCGCTCTTTCAGGTTCTATTCTTCCCACAGCAATAATTGGAATTTGGACGGCATTTTTGATTGCATTTGTCACTTTCGTGAAACTTTCTTTCTTATGATTTAAAGGTGCTTTTGTGAAATCAGGTCCAGAAGCTGGATTTGCATAGCTACTTACATGAATGGCATCTATTTTAGATTCAATATGTTTTGCGATTTCGCATACTTCGGCCGAAGTTAGGCCATCTTTTATATTTATCTCTTCTCCATCTAGCCGAACAATAATTGGAAAATTTCGAGGAACACAAGTCCTTATTGCATCAATAATCTCATCTAGAAGTCTTATTCTGTTTTTTAATGAGCCTCCATATTTGTCAGTTCTTAGATTTGTAGCTTTTGAGAGAAAACTTGAAATTATGTATCCATGTCCAGCATGTATCTCAATTCCATCAATATTTGCTTTATATGCTCTTTCAGCTGCATCTTTAAATTGTTCAACTACCTTTTCAATGTCAATAAGATCCATAACCTTGAAGTTTCCTGCTCCTTTGAGATTTGATACAAACTCATTCATTTCTTCAGGTGTTAATTTATTAACCATATTTTTTCCATGCTCAATATCTTTTGCAGACATTTCTTTCAATGATGGAACTAGGAAAGGAACACCTATAGAAGCAGCATATGCAGCTTTGGAGCCTCCATGTTTAATCTGCGCAATAACTTTACAGTCATTTTTGTGCATTAATTTTACAAATTTCTTATATTTACCAATCAAATTATTATTTGCTAATGATAGCTCTAATGGCGTAGCTTGCCCCGATGGCCTACTGACACCTACTGAGCCTAGAATTATTCCAGCACATCCTCCTTGAGCTCTAGCAAGAAAATAACCTTCTTGTTTTTTTGAGATTGACCCATCCTTGTTGCAAAGATTATCACCCATGGGAGCAAGCAAAATTCTATTTTTAAATTCAAGCTCATTGATTTTGAATGGAGAAAATAATGATTTATATTGTTGGGTAGTTTTCATTTACGAGGAAAATTATGAATGATATTAATACTAAAATCCAAGAAATTATTGACAAAGATGCAATAAGAGATCTTGTAAGCATTTACTGTAGAGCTGCAGACAGACACGACAATGAATTAATGCGCACTCTCTACCATGAAGATGCATTCGATGATCATGGTTCTTTCTTTAAAGGAAAAGCTATGGATTTTATTGACATGTTACCTGAGATTCAAAAATCTATGGGCATCCTTCATCATAACGTAACTACTCATAATATTAAGCTTAATGGAGACTATGCAGAAGGAGAGACATATATTATTGCATTCCATCAAGTTCTTTCAGATGAGGGTAATTATGACGTATTAATTGGAGGAAGATACTTTGATAAGTATGAAAAAAGAGATAATACATGGAAATTTTCAAGCAGAGCTGTTGATGCTGATTGGGCATATATAGCTGATCCCTCAAAGGTTAATTTAATGCATCCAATGATTGAGGGAGCTAACATAGGTTCGCCTTGTTCAGATGATCCTTCATACAATTATCTAAAAAACTTTAAAAGAGGAAAAAGATAAACTGATTTAAATTAGTTGAGTAAGCTCTCTGAAGTGTTTTCTGCACAAAACTCTATATGAATCATTGCCGCCAATTTTAATCTGATCACCATCCTTAACAATTTTTCCATTTTCATCCAATCTAACCACCATGATTGCTTTTCTACCGCAATAACAAACAGTCTTTAATTCTATTAGGTTATCTGCAAGAGCAAGCAATTCAGAACTTCCTTCGAAAAGATTGCCCTGAAAATCAGTACGAATTCCATAACACATAGCTGGAATATCTAGCTCATCACATACTTTACATA